>Ga0181539_1000219_pt1 | contig 68581 bp, 53 predicted proteins | sample PEATcosm2014_Bin_46_FD_119767 | JGI IMG/M metagenome (GOLD analysis project Ga0181539, IMG submission 119767) | Peatland microbial communities from MTU Mesocosm Facility, Houghton, MI, USA - PEATcosm2014_Bin23_60_metaG | ecosystem: Environmental > Terrestrial > Soil > Wetlands > Peat | place...
AGGGGGATGTAAATCTCCTGCCCACGATGTGAACCGGATCCTTCCCTATTCGGGTCTCCCGTGCAGAGCAGGGACGCGGAATGGGAGCGCCTCTCCAATGGAATACCAGGACAAGGTTTTGAAGTGCATAGATTGTGGCACGGATTTCGTGTTCACAGCGGGTGAACAGCTGTTTTTCCACGACAAGCAGTTCAAGAACGAACCCAAACGCTGCAAGAACTGCAAGGGCAAGCGAGTGGCAGAGTTTGGAACTTCGTCGCACGGACCGTCGCGCGGGCATTCGTACGCGAAGACGGAGACCCGGACAAACTGCTCGCAATGCGGGAAAGAGACCACGGTGCCGTTCCGGCCGACGCAAGGACGGCCGGTGCTGTGCCGCGAGTGTTTTCAGCACGGGCGGCAGGTCGCGAGCGCCTGATTATTCTCTGAACGATGAGGAACGGGGCCAGCGGGATGCTCATCCTGCGTGGCGCTTGGTTTCTTGCGCCTTAGAAGCGGAATTGCGCTGGCGGAGCTGCTTGTCGGCATGGCGGACGAGCAGGGCTTCCACCTGACGCAGAAGATCGCCGGTGCCGAGCGGTTTGATGAGCAACGAGTCCGAGTTTTCTCCGGTCCAATCTTCTCCGTTCCGATGTTTTCCGTCCCCGTGTTTTTCGTTCCAATGCTCGCCGGATGGGGGATAGGCAGTCAGCAGAGCGGTCGCGGGATCGTAAGCCTGGCGGCGCGCGGTGCGGATGACTTCCAGGCCGGCCTCTTCGGTTTCCATGCGCAAGTCGCTGATCACCATCTGGTAAACGCCGGACTCCATGCGGGCAAAGGCCTCGGCGGAACTGCCGGCGGTTTCGACTTCAAATCCGTGGAGTTCGAGAACAGCTTTGAGGGTCAACAGAACGGCGAGATCGTCGTCGACAAGAAGAATGCGGCGTTTCATGTGCACCTCTTACCGGAAGTTGGAGATGCAGTGCTCTGCGGAAATCAGCTCGCACGGTCTGGCGATCGCGATGTGGCGATCGCGGGAGCTTCAGCCGCAGCATCCACTCGTTTAGTATAGGAGCGTGGCTCGCTTCTACATAGAAAATTTTGGCTGCCGCGCGACGCAGGCGGATGGGGCCGCACTGGAGCGGCAATTTTTGGAGCGCGGCCTGGAGCGCGCCGGGGCGGCTCGCGACGCCGAAATTGTTGTGCTGAATACCTGCACGGTGACCGAGGGCGCGGATAAAGATGCGCGTGCATCGATACGACGGCTGCAGCGGGTGAATCCGGATTGCCGCATTCTGGTGACAGGCTGCTACGCCCAACGGGCGCCGGAAGAGCTGGCAGCGCTGCCGGGTGTGACCTGGGTTGTGGGCAATTCCCACAAGCACCGGGCGGCGGAGATTGCGACTGCTTCTTCTGTGCCCTGTTCTGGTTCTTCTTCAGCAAGTTCAGGTTTGGTGCCGCTGGGACAACTTTTTAAAGCTCAACTTTCCTTGGATCAAGCCGCCAATGTGATTGTGGGGGATATTTTTGCGCATACCGAGCTGCTGGCGGCTCCAGTATTTGAAGCGGCGAACGAGCGGACGCGTCCGAACCTGAAGGTGCAGGATGGATGCGACAACCGTTGCTCGTTCTGCGTGATTCCGTATGTTCGGGGACAGAGCCGTTCGTTACCGGGGGAGCGCGTCATTGCCGAAGTGCAGACGCTGGTCGAGGCAGGCTATCGCGAGGTGGTGATTTCGGGGATTAATTTGGGGCGGTGGGGACGGGATCTGGAGGGCGAAGTCGTTGGTCGTCGGTCCTTGGTCGTTGGCGAGCAGGAGCCTTCCGACTCCGAGATTTCCTCTAGCGGACAGCTCACATCGAAACCCGAACGACTAACGACCAACGTCCAACGACTGGGTCCTCCCCGCGAACGACCAAGGACCGACGACCAACGACTGGAAGCCCTGATTCGCGCCATTCTCGAGCGGACCTCTCTCGAGAAATTGCGGATTAGTTCGGTCGAGCCTATGGATTGGAGCGATGAACTGATCAGGTTGGTGGCAGCGTCCGGTCGGATCGCCAAGCATGCGCACGTGCCGATGCAGTCGGGGAGCGATGCGGTGCTGCGGCGCATGCATCGCAAGTACCGGCCGTGGCATTACCGGGAAAAGATCCTGAAGATTCGAGCCGCCATGCCAACTGCGGCGATCGGTGCTGACGTGATGGTCGGATTCCCGGGCGAGACGGAAGCGGAGTTTGACGAGACGCGGCGCATAATCGAAGAGCTGTCCTTTACTTATCTGCATGTGTTCACCTATTCGGCGCGTCCGGGAACGCCGGCGGCGAAGCAGCCGGGGCAGGTTCTGGCAGCCGTGGCTCGGGAAAGAAACCGCGTGCTGCGGGAGATTGCATCCGCGAAGAAAGCGGCGTTCATGCGGTCGCTGGTGGGGACGGTGGTCGAAGCGATCACGCTGCAATCGGGTGGAGCGGAATTCACCGAGGCGCTGACGGACAATTACCTGAAGATAAGAATTTCCGGCCGTCATGAGGCGAACCGCTGGTTGGATGTGAAAGTCGAGGAAATGAATGGCGAGATGCTCTGGGGAAAGCCGGTGGCGGATTCGGCTCGGGAGCCTGCTTTGAACGAGCGGAGATGGAATGTCGTGCATGCAGCCCGGGATAGTGACTTCGGAGTGTACGGAAGCGGGAACAAACGCATTGACGTGTAATCCTTTACAGGCTTAAGATTAACCAAATTCAGAAATGCGGAGTGATCCGAACCCATGTCACAGTCAGCGTTTCGGTCTGCTGCGTGCTGTTTACTGGCGATCGTGTTTCCGGCGCAGATGATGCTGGCGGGAGAGACGGCGTCGGCCATGTTGTACACGAACGGCGAGGCCTGGTTGAACGGGAGCGAGGTGCCGAAGTCGGTAGCCGTGTTCTCGGGAGACATGTTGCAGACGCGGCCGGATTCGACGGCCAGCATTCAATCGAACGGATCGAACGTCATGGTGCTGGCGGATTCGCTGGTGAAATTTGAGGGGCCGGCAGTGGAGCTTGAGCATGGCTCGGTGCGCGTGACAACCTCGCGCGGAATGGCGGCGCGCGCCGGCGACGTGACCGTGAAGCCAGCTTCCGATTCATGGACTGAGTTTCAGGTGACCGATGTAGATGGGCGCGTGCAGATCGCGGCCAACAAGGGCGACCTGACGGTGCAAGACGACAAGGGGACGACAACCGTGACGCAGGGGCAGCAGACGACGCGCGACGACACGGCCGATACGGAGAAAAAAAAGAAAAAGCGCCGGCGCGGAGGTGGGGCAGCGACGGCGGCAGGTGGGGGAATCATGAGTTCGACGCCGGCGATCGTCGGCGGATTGGTTGCCGTGGGCGGGGTTGGGGTGTGGGTGTGGTTGCAGCAGGAACCCCCGATGAGTGCGGCGTGCCCGACTGTTCCCTGCCAGTGATTGTGTTGCGGTCAAGTTGTTGTTATCAGTTCTTCCCGATGAGTTCTGGGGTGGGCGACTGAATTCATGTCGCGCTACGTTTCCTACCGAGATTTCGACTGGGTCCTGCTGGGCTTCGTGCTGGTAATCTGCGCGCTGGGCGTGGTGCAGATTCACAGTGCGACCGAGCACACGAAATTTGCCGGATCCCACATCAAGCAAATCTACTGGATTCTAGCGGGCGTGGGCGCGATGTTCCTGGTCAGCCTGCTCAACTATCAAGCCCTGCTTGAACAAATCCACTGGATGTACATCGCATCGCTGGCCTCTCTGATCGCGGTGATTCTGTTCGGGCAGAAATATCTGGGTGCGCGGCGCTGGATCAAGATGCCGGGGGGCGGGCATTTTCAGCCGTCGGAGTGGGTGAAGTTAATCCTGATTCTGGCGGTGGCGAAGTACTTCGCGGATTTGCATGAGAGGGAACTGTCGTGGCCGGACTTTCTGAAGGCGGGCGCAATCGTCGGTTTTCCGATGCTGATGGTGCTGGCGCAACCGGACCTGGGGACGGCGCTCACTTATCTGCCAGTGGCCATCATGGGCCTGTTTCTAGGCGGCCTGCGCTGGAAACAGGCGCTGATCGTGCTGATGATCGCCGGGTTGCTGGTTCCGGTGGCATGGATGAAGGTGTTGAAGTCGTATCAGAAGGAACGGTTGACGAGTTTTATCAACCCGGATGCGGATCGGCAGGGCTCCGGGTATCAAGTGAACCAATCGCTGATTGCGGTTGGGTCGGGCGGGATCTGGGGGAGCAGCCAGGGATCGCAGACGCATCTGGCATTTCTGCCGGTGCCGCAGACCGACTTCATTTTTGCGGCGTTTGCCGAGGAACACGGGTTTGTAGGAGCTCTGGTGGTTCTGCTGTTATACTTTATAGTGCTGATGCGGTTGACTCAGAATGCACAGACGGCGCCCGACCGCGCTGGGGCATTTCTGGTGATGGGTGTGGTGGCTGTGCTTAGCTTTCACATTCTGGTCAACGTTGGCATGGTGGTTGGCTTTATGCCAGTCACGGGAATACCTCTGCCGCTCATGAGTTACGGTGGGTCTTCCGTTCTTTTCATGTTTTTGGCGCTGGGGATGGTAATGAACGTCAGGATGCGCCGCTTCGTGAACTGAGACGGTCGGCAGAAGTTGGGACGCCCTTCTCAGCTGGTCTTGTCAACAAAGAGAACGGCGCTACGAAACAAGATTCGGCAACGAAACAAGATTACGAAGGCCCTCGCGAAAAAGGAGGGCAGAATCCCGGCGAAGTGAAAGCCGGACAGGATTGAAGCCCAGTCAGGCGGGGAACGGCCCCCTCAGCGGAACCGGAGAGAGTGGTCACAGACCTGACGGAAGGCTTAACGCGATCAGTGCAGACGAGTACGAACAATTCACTGCAGTGTAGGTCCCGGGAAGAACGCCGGGACCGCGCCCGCTCCCACCCGGAGCGGCGCTGAACGCTATCGATCCCCTGGTCCGCCTTGCGCTTCTGGTCCGGTGAAGAAAAACCGGAGTAGAAATGAACAAGGAATTGTTTGTATCGGCCACGCCCCACGAAACCAAAGTGGGGATCACAGAAGACGATCAACTAGCGGAAATTTACCTCGAACGAGAAAACGAATACACCTTAGCGGGCTCGATTTATAAGGGCCGAGTGACGCGCGTGCTGCCAGGCATGCAATCCGCCTTTGTGGACATCGGGTTGGAACGCGACGCGTTTCTATACGTCTCCGATTTCATGGATCTGGAACAGCAGGACGAGGACTTGGATGAAGCGATCCCGGCGAATCGTCCGGTGACGGAGGCGCGTCCGCGTCCTGGTTTGGAAGCGGGTGGTCCAGCGATTAATGATGAAGGGCAGATTGCCGAAGCGGGAAGCATAGCGGGCGAAGGGGAAGAGCCGGAAGCGGCTTCTTCCGAAGCGCCGGGCAACGCCACCGGCGTTTCGCGCGACTTTCGCGGACGCCGTCGTCGTCGCGGACGGCGTGGAGAAACCGGAGACCGAGGCGGGCGCGGGGCGAGTGCAGACCGCGGTGAGGTTCGCAGCGAAGTACGCAGTGAGACCGGCAGCGAACCACGGAACGAACCAAGGAGCGATCGCTTCAACCGCGGCGACCGTCCGGGACGCAGCGGATCGGACTCCCGATTCCAGCGGCCCGCGCCGCCGGCCGCCCGTGCCGGTCGCGACTACGATTACGGACCGCCCCCGGGATATCAACCGATCCTGCTTCCCGGCGAATCGATCTCCAAGTACCAGCGACAGGGTCAGGGACAAGGTACGGCTTTGCCGGCGGAGATTGCACCGGCAGAGCGGCCGGCGCCGGCCTCGATTGTTGCGAACTTTCCTGAAGATGAGCCTATTTTCGCGGCGGAGGTTGCCGAGCCACTTCACGAACAGCATGAGCATGTGCCGGACGCGGAAGTTTATGAAGAGGTGCACGGAACCGTTGCCAGCGCCGCGCCGGAAATAGCGGAAGTAGGAAATGAGGTTGTCGCGGCGGCGAAGACCCACTCGGCGCCGGAGGCGACTGTGGAGATCGTGGCGCATGAAGCGGAGTTTGTGACAGTTCCGCAGACTGCGCACGATGTTAAGAGCGGCAACGTTGAGGAACAGGAGATCGAAGAAGAAGAAGCCGACCTCGCGTCCTACGGGGAAGAACCCGGAGACGACGAGGGCTTCGAGGAACTGGAAGAAGAGACGCGGGCTGCCAGTGGAGAGTTGTCGGGATCCGGGGTCGGAGCGATTGCTCCCGGGCTGGCAGCCGGCGGCGAGCCGGAAGCGAACGGCGAAGCGGTTCCCGAAGCCGTACTGGAAGACGAGGAGCGAGAGGCGGAGGAGTTGGAACTCGAAGAGGCACAAGCGGAAGCTGAGGCGCTGCTGGAGGCCGAGGCGATTGGCGACGGAACAGTGAATGCGAGCGCGGAAGTTCGCGGTCCCGCACCCGAGGCGAGATTGTTGCAGCGGACGCAGCGTCGCGGTCCGGAGCGCGGGTTCGATCGAGGGCGCGGACGCCGCGGTGGACGGCGCTTCCGCAGCCGCGAGAACACGGTAGTGCCGCAGATCAGCGAACTGCTCAAAGAAGGGCAGGACGTGCTGATCCAGATTGCGAAGGAGCCGATCGGGAAGAAGGGAGCGCGCATCACCAGTCACATTGCGCTGCCGGGGCGCTTCCTGGTCTTCATGCCGACGGTGAACCACACCGGCGTGTCGCGCAAGATCGCGTCGGAAGAAGAGCGGCAGCGGCTGAAGCGAATCATCCAGAGCGAGCGCGAAAACGGCGGCGGTGGTTTCATTGTGCGGACCGCGGCGGCAGGCGCGTCGGATGAGGAACTGCGAGCGGATATCCGCTTTCTGAAAAATCTTTGGAGCGAGATCAAGTCGCGCTCCGACAGCAGCAAGTCTCCGGCACTGATCTATCACGACCTGAACGTGGTAGAGCGGGTGCTGCGCGATCAGGTAAGTTCGGAGTTTTCGGCCATCTGGGTCGACACGGAGCAGGAATACGAGCGCATCCTGCGGTTTGCGAATCGCTTCCAGCCGGGTCTGGTCAAGCGCGTCAAGCTCTACACGAAGGAGACGCCGCTCTACGATCAGTTCGGGCTGAACGAGGAAATCAACAAGGCGCTGAAGTCGAAAGTCTGGCTGAAGAGCGGTGGCTACATCGTGATCAATCAGACCGAGGCGCTGGTCGCGATCGACGTGAACACCGGGAAGTACGTCGGCAAAACCGCCCGCCTTGAAGACACGATCGTAAAGACGAACGTCGATGCGATCAAGGAAATCGTGCGCCAAGTGCGACTGCGCGATCTGGGCGGCATCATCATCATCGACTTCATCGACATGGACGAGCGGCGCAACCGGCAGAAAGTAATGCAGGCGCTGGAAGAGGCATTGCGCCTCGATCGGGCGCCGTCGAAGGTGCTGCAGTTCAACGATTTCGGTTTGGTGGCGATCACCCGCAAACGGGTGAAGCAGTCGCTGGAGCGGACGATTGGATCGCCGTGTCCATATTGCCAGTCCACCGGCTTCGTGAAATCGGTGACCACCATCTGCAACGAGGTGTATGTCGAGATGCGCAAGATCGCGAATCATCTGGAGCACAGCGACGTGATGTTGCGAGTGAACCCGGAGGTTGCGAAAGCGTTGAAAGCAAACAACGCGAAACTACTGAATGAGATGGAGGAACTCACGAAGAAAACGATCATCATAAAGTCGGATCCGGCGCTGCATCAGGAGCAGTTCGATATTCACTAGGCGCTAGCGGCTTTGAGCTGGGTTCGAGAAAAGGGGATGGGTGGACAGCCTGTCCCTTTTTATTTTGCGGTTACGCCGCAGCTATGAGCTTGGCGGCCTCGGCGGTGCGCTCGTGCAACTTTTCGAGCGAGCTGCGAAGAGACTCACTGTTTGCCTGCATCTCGGGCTGCTGGGCGATGATCAAGGCAAGCCGGTCAACGGCTTCGGCGAGGCGCTGGGCGAGGTCGCTCAGGATTACGAGAGAATCCGCATGCAGCTTCCAGACGGAGCGCGAATTCTGCGTGCGCTTGAGTTCCTCCATCTCGGTGGTGAGGCGGGCGGTTACCGCGACGACTCGCAGCAGCATTCGGGCAGCATCCGCTCGCGGGCCCGCTTGTTCGAGATAGTCGGCGGTGTAGGCCTCAACCTCGGCGTTGCTGAGCATCAGGTTGAAATAGCGCATGGGTACGATCTGGCGGAACTTGGGATCGGCGACGCGCACGAAGATGCGGATCGATTCTTCCACTCTCCGCAACTTCGCTTCTTCGACCGAGAGCGCCTGCGGCGTGATAGCGGCGGGAACATACCTGGGAGCGAGCGCCGGAGCAGCAGCTGCGCCGCCAGCGCCCACTGCGTGGGCCGAAGGCGTGGAGTCTGGATGGGCGCGCCGGATAGGCGGCCTCCGCTCCAGTTCTTTTTTCAGCCGGGAGACGCGGCGGAATTTTTCCAGCGCCGCGCTGTAGTCAACTTTCAGCAAGGCTTCCTGGTTCAGGGCGGCGACATGCTCGACGGTGACTTCGACGCCGTCGACTGTGCTGAGGATGCTGCCGCCTAGTTCTTCAAGGCGGTTGGCGAAATCCTTGATCTCTTGTGCGGCAGCGGCGAACAGCGCATGGAAGCGATCGCCGAATGCGGCATTGTAAGGCGCGAGAGTGGCCAGCACGCCGGGGTGATAAATCGATTCGCCGAGTGAGGATTTCAACTGCCGAACCCGCTGGATGATGCCGGAGTCCATGAGCGCGCTGAAGTCCTGAAAGCGATTCGCCTGGTCGAGCAAGGGGCCGAATTCGCGCAGCAGTTGCACATCGGCATCCGAAAGTACGGGCACGTCGGACTCCGACAGGATTTCCAGCAGCGCAATTTCAAACGGAGACAGAGGAATCGATCCGTCGAGGCCGTAGCCACGCTGCTCCCACTGGCCAGCCACACGGGGATGGCGAAACAGAAAGGTTGCAATCAGATCGGTTTTGTCACGATTGGCACCGGAATCGTCGCGGTGGCGCGCGAAGTAGCGCAGCAGCGCTTCGGCAACCTCAGGATCAAGGTCGGATTGCACCCCAAGTCGCAGCATGGCGGGAGTAATCGCCATGTCGAGGAGCTGAATCCAAAGTTGCATTTGATCGAGGGTGGAGCGCACGTCGGCGGCACGGCTGATGACGTCAGGGGCGAGTTCGGCGGGCGCGGGCACCTCTCCGCCGAGTTGGTCACTGAGCAGCCTCTGATAGAAGCTCTGCACTGTGGCCAGCAACGCGAGTTCCCATTTGGGATCCTCAACCAAAGTCAGCTCCTTCGAGATCGCGCAGTAATGTTTCCAAATGGGCGCCTACTTTTAGTAAAACCGAAAGGGAACAGCAACGCAATTGGTTAACTGGTTACGGAAGTCACTGCATTCCCACCCAGTAGCCAGTTCTCAGTTCTCGGTTCCCAGCCGGAGAGAGACACGCGGCCAGAAATCTGTAAGTGGCTCAGGCCGGATCTGGGAAGGGCATGGCTTCAACCGTGCCGCTCCAGGCCACAAACGCAACTATCTCTTCAACGCCTTCGTGATCTCGCGCGCGGCGTTGGCGCCGGAGCCGCCGGTGAGCCCCGTCCCGGGATGTGTTCCGCTGCCGCACAGATACAGGCGTTCGATCGGCGTCTTATAGCGCGCCCAGTCGAGCAGCGGGCGCATGGTGAAGAACTGATCGAGCGCAAGTTCGCCGTGGAAGATATGGCCTCCGGTGAGGCCGTAGGTTTCTTCGAGATCCTTGGGCGTAATGATCTGGTGGCGCAGGATGGTCTGCGGCAGATTCGGCGCGTACTGCGTGACCGTCTTCACCACGGTTTCGCCGAGAGCGGTGCGCTGGCTCTCCCAGTCGCTGTTTTTCAGCTTGTAAGGGGCATATTGCATGTAGATAGACATCACGTGCTGGCCGGCCGGGGCGAGCGACGGATCCGAAAGAGACGGAAATGTAATCTCAAGATACGGCTGACGCGAGAAATTGCCATACTTCGATTCGTCGAAGGCGCGCTCGAGGTAATCGATCTCAGGGCTGATCTGAATGCGGCCCTTGAACAAATCGCGATTCCCCTTTGCCTTAAGCGCGGTGAATTCCGGGAGCGCGGAGATCGCGAGATTGATTTTCGCGACCGTCCCCATGCAGCGGTAGTTTTTGATCTTCTGTATGAAGTCGGGCGCGAGGTGTGCGGGATCGACCAGACGCAGGAGCGTGCGCTTGGGGTCGGCGTTCGAGACAACGGCTCGGGCCGAAATCTCTTCACCAGTGGTGAGCACAACACCAGTGGCGACGCCGTCCTTCACGCGAATCTCGGCGATGTCAGCGCCGGTGCGAATTTCAGCACCCGCTTGTTTCGCCGCCGCTGCCATGGCGAGAGTGATGTCGCCGACGCCACCGGCAGGGAACTGAACGCTTCCGGCCGGATTTGGATCTGCAGCGGCGCGCAACAGAAACACCAAGGCACTGCCCGCCGACCACGGCCCTAGGAATGTTCCGAAGATCCCGCGGGCGGCGATGGTGGCGCGCAGCGGTTCGGTGTCGAAGAACTCGGCGGCCAGGTCAGCCACCGCCATCGGTCCCCAACGCAGCGCCCGGTACATATCTTTCTTGCCGAGATTGCGGATGGAGCGCCCCGTCTTCAGCATGCCCCAGAGATCGCCGCTGCTTGGGCTGTCAATGTTCGGCGGCGTAAGCAAGAGCGCTTCGCCGATGACCTTGCCGATTTTGCCAAGCGCCGTGCTGAAGTCCAAGTAGGAGGCAGCGTCTTTCTGCGACCACGTTGCGATTTCCTGCGCGGCTTTTCTTGGGTCGGAGTAAAGGACGAGCGACCGGCCGTCGGGCACCAGAGAGACGGTGCTCACATCGGGAGTCGTCAGCTTGAGGCCGTGCTTCTCCAATTGCATGTCGCGTACGATGTCGACGCGGAGCGGGCCGGTGTTATGTGCGAGAGTGGAGCAGCGGAACCCAGGATGAAACTCTTCGGTGATGGCCGCGCCGCCCACCTGGGCGCGGCGTTCGAGCACAAGCGGTTTGAATCCGGCTTTGGCGAGATAGAACGCGGCAACCAGACCGTTGTGTCCGCCGCCGACGATGATGACGTCGCGTGTCTCGGACGTGCGCTTTTCCGCGAGCTTCTCCGCCGACATCAGGCCGCCTTCCCGTCCTTCAGAATTTCGAGCGCCGCCAGACGTCCGGGCGCGCCCATGATGCCGCCGCCGGGATGCGTGGCCGATCCGCACATGTATAAGTTCTTGATCGGCGAGCGAAATTGTGCCCATCCGGCAACCGGGCGCAGGAAAAACAACTGTTCGAGCGAGAGTTCACCTTGGAAGATGTTCCCTTCGGTCAGTCCCCACTCGCGTTCGAGGTCGAGCGGGGTGACGACCTGGCGGTGCAGGATGATGTCCTTTATGTTCGGCGCATATTCGGCGATGGTATTGACCACGTTGTCGCCGAACTTTTCCTTTTCCGTGTCCCAGTCGAGGCCGGGCGCAAGCTTGTAGGGAGCATATTGCACGAAGCAAGAGAGAATGTGCTTGCCCGGCGGCGCGAGCGAGGTGTCGGTGAGCGTCGGAATCACCATGTCGATGTATGGGTGCGAAGACCAGTGCCCATATTTTGCCTCGTCGTAAGCCTTCTCCATGTACTCGACGCTCGGCGAAATAGACATCGCGCCGCGCAGGTGCGCGCCGACTCCCGGCATGCACTTGAAATCCGGCAAGCCGTCGAGTGCCATGTTTACCTTGCCCGACGACCCGCGGAACTTATAACGCTTCACGCCGTCCATGAATTCATCGGGCAGATTGCCGGGCTCGATCATCTTCGTAAACGTGAGCCGCGGATCGACGCTGGAGGAAACAACCTCGGCGTAAATCTCGTCGCCGTTACCAAGCACCACGCCGGTGGCGCGTCCGTTCTTGATGATGATGCGGGCAATCGGAGCTTCGGTGCGGATTTCGGCTCCGGCTTCGCGAGCCGCGTCGGCGATCGCGTTCGAGATGGCGCCGGTGCCGCCGCGCGCGAATCCCCAGGCACGGAACGCGCCGTCAATCTCTCCCATGTAGTGGTGCAGCAGGACGTAGGCTGTGCCGGGTGAGCGCACGCCGAGAAAAGTTCCAATAATGCCCGACGCTGACATCGTCGCTTTGAGCACGTCCGTCTCAAACCACTGATCGAGAAAATCGATGGCGCTCATGGTCATGAGCTGGACCTGGTTGTATTTGTCCTCGCTCGACATGCCCTGGAAGCGGCGTCCGATGAAGAGCAGCTTCATCAATTCGCGCGGATTCAGCGTTGCCGGATCGGGCGGGATCATGCTGAGGATCGGCTTCACGAAGCGGCACATCGCCTGCATGGCCTTGCCGAATTCATCGTAGGCTTCGGCGTCAACGCGCGAGTGGCGCGCAATTTCGCGATAAGTCTTGCCGTGATCGTTCACGCGCCACAGATGGTTGCCGTTCGGCATGGGGGTGAAAGTGCCGTCGAGCGGCAGAATCTCGAGTCCGTGGCGGGGAAGATCGAGGTCGCGAATGATTTCGGGCCGCAGCAGCGAGACGACATAAGAGCACACGGAAAACTTGAAGCCAGGAAAGACTTCTTCCGTGCAAGCCGAGCCGCCGAGAACGTGGCGGCGCTCGAGCACCAGCACTTTCTTTCCCGCTTTCGCCAGATAGGCGGCGTTGGTGAGGCCATTGTGGCCTCCGCCAATCACGATTACGTCGTACTTAGCACCGCTCGAAACAGAAGGCATAGATTGACCTAAATAGATTGACCCAGACAGATTGAGCCAGACTGACCAGTAACGTAAGCGGAAAGTGACTCGCCATTCTATCGAGAAAGTCGCCTTTTGTCGCTACTTAGACATCATTACTGACTCAGAGTCAACGAATCTCGGCTCTTGTCGCGGGTGCGTCGGGATGCATATAATCCGGCGTCGGGGTTTCTCTAACGGATCCGTCAACCGAGGTCGCCTTGCCCATTGGAACTGCATTTCACGAGAGAACTTTCGCCCTCTGCCAAAGTCTGAATTACCGCGAGTGGTCGGGATACTACACAGTCAGCGTGTACGAAGTGCACCACGAGCACGAGTACAACGCGATCCGCAATGCGTGCGCGCTGATTGATATTTCGCCGCTCTACAAGTATCTGGTCACCGGCAAGGATGCGACCAAACTGGTGAACCGCATTATCACGCGCGACATCAACAAAGTCGCCGTGGGGCAGGTGATTTACGCCTGCTGGTGCGATGAAGACGGCAAGGTTATCGACGACGGCACGATTACCCGCCTCGAAGAAAATAAATATCGCTGGACGGCCGCCGATCCGAGCCTGCGCTGGTTTCGGCAGAACGGCCTGAACATGGACGTTCAAATTGAGGACATCTCCGAGCAAACGGCGGCTCTGGCGCTGCAGGGGCCGGCCTCCGCCAAACTGTTGAAAACGGTCGCCGATGCCGACATCATGAATCTGAAGTATTTCCGAAAAACGACGGGCAAGATTGCCGGCGTGCCGGTGGATATTTCGCGCACCGGATACACAGGGGACCTCGGCTACGAAATTTGGATACCATGGAAGGATGCGATTAAGGTTTGGGACGCGCTGATGGACAAGGGCAAGCGGTTCGATATTCATGCTGCTGGAATGCTGGCGCTGGATGTGGCGCGCGTAGAGGCGGGACTGCTGCTGATCGAGGTCGATTACACGAGCTCCAAGAAGGCGCTGATTTCGTCGCAGAAATTCTCGCCATATGAGTTGGGCTTCGGGAAGATGGTGCATCTCGATAAAGAGAACTTCATCGGCAAGCGCGCGCTGGCGCAAGATGACAGGCAGGGCGTGGCGCGGAAGTTAGTTGGACTCGAAGTCGATTGGGTGGAAGTGGAAAATCAATTCGACAAGTTCGGACTCTCTCCGGCAGCGCCCAGCCAGGCATCGCGCGTGGCGGTGCCCGTCTATGCCAATTCCAACGACAAGCAGGTGGGTAAGGCAACAACAACTGCGTTCTCTCCGCTGCTGAAGAAGCTGATTGCGCTGGCCAGCGTGGGTACCGAGTATTCAAAGCCTGGCACCAAGCTGCAAATGGAGTTGACGATCGAGGCGCAACGGATGAAGACGACGGCAAAGGTCGTGTCGTTACCGTTCTTTAATCCAAAGCGAAAGACAGCGGTGCCGGTGTAGTCCTTTACCACCGAGTTGCGGGATGGGCAAAACGAATTTCAGCCGGCGACGTTGGCGCGGCCCTTGCGCTTCCAATACAAATACCCCGGCACGCCAATCAGCACAATCGCAGCGCCCCAGAAAGCTTCGGTTGGCCTTTGGATAATTGTGTTGAGCGTCCAGGCAACCCCGACCACAACGTAGATCGCGGGCAGCCATGGGTATCCGGTGCAGCGATAGGGGCGGGGAACGTCGGGTTTTTTCCAGCGCAAAACGAACAGGCCGATGACGGTCAGCGTGTAGGAGAGCACCATGCCAAAGATGACGTAGGTGTAAAGCTGGTCGTAGCGTCCGCTCATGGTGAGCACCGCCGCCCAGATGCCTTGGCCGATCAGGCTGAAAGCGGGCGTGCGCCATCTGGGATGGATGACGGCCATGCGGCGGAAGAAAACGCCGTCCTGTGCCATGGCGAGATAGACGCGCGAACCCGACAGGGTGCAGGCCGCCGCCGCGCTGAAACACGAAATCGCGATCATGGCCGACAACCAGACGGCAGCCCCCGGCGAAAACAGCACGGCAGCCGTGGCGTGGGCGATGGTTTCGTACTTTGCCACTTCGCTCAGCGGCATGGCGTAAACGTACGTCATGTTCATGGCAAGATAAATCGCGCCCACCGCGAGCACGCCTAGAACCATGGCCAGCGGCACATTGCGCCGCGGCTCCTTGACTTCGCCGGCAACCCACGTGATATAGACCCAGCCATCGTAGGCCCAGAACACAGCGATCAAGCCGACGCCCAGAGCGGAGATCAATTGTCCGGGATTCAGTCCCATGCTCAACCCACCCGGCGCCTGCGCGCTGAAATTCGACCAATGCCCCTTGCCGATGGCGAATCCCAGGACAACGAAGGCCGCCATGGCGCTGAACTTGGTCCAGGTGGAGACGTTCTGGAGAAGCGCGCCCCAGCGCAGTCCGTAAACGTTGACGTAAGTGAGCATGGCGATGAGCAGCAGCCCGACCGCATGCGCGCGGGTGAAGGGCATGCCTGCCAGCGAGAAAATCACGTGCTGCTGCGAAATCGCCGGAATAATGTTCCCCATGTACGCAGCGGACGCGACGGAGAGGGCTGCGATGGTGCCGCCATTGGCGACCGCGAACAACATCCAGCCGTAAAGAAACGCAACCAGGTCGCCGTAAGCTTCGCGGAGGTAAATGTACTGTCCGCCGGAGTCGGGATACATGGAGCCAAGTTCAGCGAAGGCGACGCAGGCGCACAAAGAAATCACTCCACCGAGCACCCACACCAGGAAAAACAACGTCGGATTCGGCAAAGGCCCGGCAATATCTTTGGCGGTAAGAAAAATAGAAGAGCCGATGATACCGCTCACCAGCAGAAGCACGGAGTCGAGCAAACTAAGCCCACGGACGAGCCTCGGCTCCTGACCAGATGTTTCGGTTTCCGGAGCCACGGCAGATGGAGCGGTGTTCATTAAGGTGTCGGTTCGCTTTTCATCCCATGGCTAGTTCATCGGAAGATTCCAGCGGCGTTCCGCAACGGCGGCAGATGACGGCCGAGCAATCGCCGCAGGTCAGCGGATCGCCGACTTCCACGGCGCAGACCGGGCAGTAGAACACCACTGCAGGTTGCTTGGTCTCTGGCGCTGCTTTTGGGGCAATCTCCATGAGCACGAAACTGTAACACAATTCACTGGCGCGCTCGCGCTTCATGCAATCTCGCGCGTTTAGTCGGCGGGCTTGCGCAGGATTAAGTCTCCTTCCGTCGGCGGCAGCGAGAAGGGAAATTGCCAGACCTTGTCTTTCATCCAGACACCGAGAATAAAATCTTCCCGGTCCTTCCACGGGCCGATCCACTTGTTGCTGGTCGCGAAGAAGACCCAGCCGTGGGCTTCGGGATTGCCGGGGTTCAGAGTCGCCCCGGCGGGATCGAGGTTTTGCGTGCCCACGAACTCGATGAACTCGGCAGCTTCCTTTTCGTATTCTCTCAAGCGAGCCGTTTTTTCTTCGGTGATTTTGGGATTCTTCTTGATCTGCCGCTCGGTTTCGAAGACCAGCGTATCTATATCGCTCTGCAATCGGTGGGAGAGTTCCGTGGGATCCATGTAGGCCTCAAGGACGTCGTGATGGCGAACAAAGTCGATGCGCACGTCCGCCGGAAACTCAAATTTGTCCTGACCGGTGTACGTCGCACTCACATAAGCGCCGAGGAGGTGATAGAAGCGGCGGCGGCTTTTCGTGAGTTCCTGCGAATCCACGAGGAGCGTGACCGTGAGGTCTTTGCCGGTCATCGTCCAGCGGTAACGTCCGTCATCACCGCGTTCGAATGCGCAACCGGGCGCACCCGCGGTCCAGCGCACGGCGGGCAACGGCTTTTGTTTCTCAGCGTGGCTGAGCATCGGCGACAGAATCGCGCCAGACAGAATTGCGCAAACCGGGAACGCAAGTTTTGCCCAGAAGAAGCAGGAACGCGGCATAAATACAGAGTGTATCGCTTGTACATTGGCAACGTCACGGCCCGTTGGTCACGAGGTTGGAGGCGGCGTCGAGTCGAGCGCGCATGCGATCCCATCCCCAGCGCAATGGCGACCGAGAAACACCTGCCAGGCAAATGCGCGCAGAAGATATGTTAGATTGAAATTGGTGGGGCGCGTAGCTCAGTTGGTAGAGCAACGCCCTTTTAAGGCCTTCTAATCTCTTCCGCTGCACGCACTGAAGCGCACCAAGAAACAAAACCAACTGACACCAGAACTGACACCGGAGGTTCTGGTCTCCAATGCGGCTGGCTGAGACGTACTTATCTGATCCCACGGACTTGGGTTTCTTCATATCCAACGTGGACGCTGACGAAAGGAATCCCCGCAGAATCCGGAAACTGGCGGAGTCCTGCTGGCCGTCGAATAGGCAGAATCTCATTGACAAATCGTAAGGGAGTGACGTATAGCGTAGTTATACATGAGTGCGAGTGAAAAGAAGGCTTGGGAACAACCGGTTGTTTTTCGCCCCTCCGAAGAAGACAGGGAGATGCTCGACTGGCTGTCCCGTCGCTTGTATCTAAAGCCGTCGCAGGTTTTGAGGCAAGGACTGAAGAAGATGTACGACGCGGAGAAACGTACCACGCGGGATAAGAAGGGGATCTAACGTAAGCGTCTGACCAACACACCTGTTCGACAGGCGGGGTCTGTGTTGAAGTGGCCGGATGAACGCAAAAACAGAGTTGTCAGCGCCCAAGCGACGTACCCGTGCGGAAGTTCAGCAGTTGGTGGCCGAGTTTGTGAGCAGCGGTATGCGGCGGAGCGAGCCTTGCCGCAGTCGGGGTTTGAGTTTCGGCACGCTGGATCGGCATCTGAAGAAGCGGCGGTGGAAGAGGAAAGGCGCTCCCGCGGACGGCCGGTTGGTGCCCGTGAAGTTGGCCGCCAAGAAATCGCCGTAATTCAGCAACTCTAGCAGCCTGTGGCGAAGCGGAGACAGCGTTTGTGCGGGTCCGGCTCGATTTGCCTGACAAAGCTGAAAGCCGGAGAGGTGTAGCGAATCTCGCCCGATAAATTATGACCTGTCGCGGTCACGAATCATTCCACATCTGGAAGGACGGAGTTGGGAACCGCTCAGTTTTTCATTCCACTAACGCACGCTGAACACGGCGAGTGTCTGGGCCGGCAGTGAGACGTGCACTTTCCCGGTTACAAGTTCCGCGGACGTAATCCCAAACACCGTTTGCAACTGGTGGGCAGTTTCAAGCGGCGTGTTTTCGTCGGGGATATCGAGTTCGAGCGCCTTCGGGGCGTTGTTGTACACGACCAGCAGCTTTTCTTCCGGCAACTCGCGCAGGAAGGCGTAGTAAGTGTCGTCCCATCCGATGTGCCACTGCTTTCCGGTACGCAGGGCGGCGTGGCCCTTGCGCAGCGCCAGCAGCGACTGCACGTAGGCGAATACATCTTGTTGTTCGGCAGTGCGGCCGCTGGCGGTGAAGGCGTTGCGCGGATCGCCGGGGAAACCGCCCGGGAAGTCGCGCCGGTTGTCGGGGTCGTCGCCGCCCGGCATCGCAATTTCATCACCGGAATAAATTTGTGGAATCCCGCGCAACGTCAGCAGTAGTGACAACGCGGCTTTTAGTTTGGCCAGGCTGCTGCCTTCTTCACTCACGAAGCGCCGGGTGTCGTGATTGCCGATGAAGGTGACGAGCATTTCCGGATGCGGGTAGAGTTCGTCGTGCCGAAGAACCTCGACGATCTTTCCCATCGGAGCGCCCTTGATGACCACATCGCGCAAGGCAAAGTAGAGCGGGAAGTCGAAGACCGTGGCGAGGCCGGAGTCAATGCCATCAAACTGCTTTCGCCCGCCTTCAAAAAATGATGTGATGGTCGAATCACCATCCCACACTTCGCCGATGTCGTTGATCCGGGGATAGACCTGGCGCAGCCGCTCGTGCCATCCGCTCCAGAACTGGCGCGAGGAAAACGGAAACGTATCCTGGCGGAATCCATCCAGTTGCGCGGTCTCCGTCCACCACATCGCATTCTGCGCAAGGTAGAGGGCAAGCTCGGGATCGTCCTGATTCAGATCGGGCAGCTTGTTCGCAAACCAGCCGTCGAGCGTGGCGAGATACTCGCGCGGCGAAGCGTGCGGATCGACCAGCCCTTGTAACGTATAAGCGGGCTCCAGATGGTGCGCGGGCGTGCCATGAAACCACGTGGGCGTCGGTGGGTCGTTGACCCAGGAATTATGCGGACCCGTGTGATTGACGACGTAGTCGATCAGCACCTTCATGCCAAGCTTGTGAGCATCGGCCACCAGCGCCTGGTATTCCTGCATGGATCCCATGTGGTCGTCGAGGGCGTAGAAATCGACGACGTGATAGCCATGGTAGTCGGAGTCGGTGTTCTTCCAGACGGGAGTGAGCCAGAGCGTGGTGACGCCGAGGTCGTGGAGATATCCAAGATGATCTCGAATCCCGCGCAGATCGCCGCCGTGGTACGCCATCGGATTCTTTCGGTCGTACACGCCGGTCGAGCCCGCGGGCTGGTCGTTTGACGGATCGCCGTCCGCGAAGCGGTCGGGCATGATCAGGTAGATGACGTCGTCGCGAGAGAAGCCTTCGAAGCGGCCACGCGAGTCGGCGCGGGCGAGGAGAGGCAGTTGCACTTTAGCCGAGCCTTCTTTTGATTTGACGAGCAGGTCGGCGTTTCCCGGTTTCAGGCCCGAACTCAGGCTCAGATGCACGAAGAGATAGTGGCCGTTGGCGGATGAGTGCGAGGCTTCGACTTTGACGCCGTGGGTTGAGCTTTCGACGCGCGCGCCGGAGAGGTTTTCCCCGGTGAGGAGCAGCGTGAGATCGGGAGTGTAGTGCGCCCACCAGTTCGGGGGCTCCAGCTTCTTCACGAGCGGCGTAGGCTGCGCCCAGGCGCCAAGGTTCAGGACTGCAAGAATAAGGACGTAAACACCCGCCTGCCATCCACGCCTGCATGGATTCATGAGTGCGAACCTCGAAAAGAGCACGGAGAAAGGGGGACAGACGAAACCTGTCCCCCGAGTTGGTCAAGCTAATGGTTAGAAGGTAAAGCGGGCCACCAACTGCACGTGCCGCTCCGATCCCAAGCGCGTGCTGTTGCCAGCATTGGGACCAAGCTGCCCAAAGGTCCCGTCAGTAACCCCGCCGTCCGGATTCTGGAAGAGCGGATGGTTCAAGACGTTGATCCCCTCAAGGCGAAGCTCCATCTTGTAGCGCTCGGTGAACGAGAAGGTCTTGAACATGGACGAATCCCAGGTCCTAACATCGGGACCATGGAAGTAGCCGCGAGCAAGGTTCCCTGTTGGTGTCGTTAGATGGGTGAACGCGCCGGCTGGACAGCTCAACCAGACGAATTCCGAGACCCCAGTGGAACAGCCCCCCTTGTACTGCGTATAGAGTAGGCCGCCATCGTTGACATCCATCGGCGCACCAGTCTGCAGCGTGACAATGTTGTTCCACTGCCAGCCACCGACCACGTAGTCAACCATCTTGGGGGCATCGTTCATCCACATGCGTCCCCTGCCCCAAGGCAGCTCATAGAGCGCCGTACCGACGAAACTGTGGCGGATGTCATTGTCCGCATTGCCCCAATTGTGGGTCAGGTGCGCGTTGCCGGAGTTGTCCACGATTATTCCCGGATTGCCGTTAGGGCCGAAGGTGCTGTCGGCGTTATCCATCGTGTGCGACCAGGTATAGGACGTTGTGAACTGCAGGCCGTGCGACATGCGACGGTTCAGGCTGGTTTGCAAACCGTTGTAGTTTCCACTCCCGATATATCCATACTCGGTAATGTTGCCGACCGTCGGGAACCATGGCGTTCCACCCAGAGTTGGACTGTTGGCATTGAAGGTGGTGGTGAGATGGCCCATCGTGCTCCCGACGTAGCCTAGATCCAAAACCGTGTTGGAACTTAGCTGGCGCTCGATTTGGACGTTCCACTCGTGCACCCTGGAGTTCTTGCTGTCCTTCGGGTAATAGATCACGTTGGCCGAGGGCTTGAGGTGCAGCGGGTTCACCGCGGCTGAGCCAGACGGCAGCGTGCCGGTGGCGCCCACCGGGTTGTTGCTGGTGGAGAGACCGCTTAGCGTGACGCGGTAGCCGTTCGCGCACAGGGAGGTGGTTGTGTCGGGACAGGCATAATAGCTGCTAGTACCGTTGAAGTCGGGGTTGTTCCCCAACTGGTTGCCGACGCCGCCGCGATCGAGGAAATAGAAAATACCGTAGCCGCCCCGCAGGACCGTCTTGCTATCCCCAAAAATGTCATAGGCAAAACCGAAACGCGGACCGAAGTCGTTCTTATCGGTGTTAATCAGCGAGCGATTGACCGCATTCGACGCACCCGCTTCAATCAGCGTGACCGTCGCTGGGTCAAAGTTCGACTGGTGGTTGTTCACTTCGTAGGGCCAGGTATAGAGGTCATACCGCAAGCCGAGGTTGAGGGTGAGCCTTTGGCTTACGCGCCAGTCGTCCTGGCCATAGTAACCGGTCTCCCAGTTTCTGGTCTGAGTGTAGCCGTTGAACTTGCCGATCACATAGCCGGACATAAAGCCGGCTTCCAATTCGGATATGGTGTTGCCGGTAAACGGGCCCAATCCGTTAGCGCCGTTGGTGTTGGGCTGGCCGCTCCAAACTGACTGGCCGCCATCGGTGACCCAGAAATAGCCCTTGGCATCGTTACCCTGTACGAAGTCAATATGACGATTGATGAAGTTGCCGCCGAACTTGAAAATGTGCCGGCCGCGCGTCCAAGTTAAGCTGTCCTCATACTGGTACGTCTTCTGCGGCACTTGGTAGAGTCCACCGTCGCCGGTGTACTCATACTGGTAGCTGCCTGTCCAGCCCCAACCACCGATGAGGGCGATGCCGCCCAGCAGGGGGTTGATGGGTGCCTGGATCCCCAGCTTCGCAGATAGGTCGGTGCCGTTCTGCGGGTTCTGGTACCCGAAGAACGGACGGCTCAAGCCGAAGCGGAATTCGTTGATGATGTTGGGGCTGAAGGTGTGGTTATATCCGACAGCGAGCCCACGTGGATGGTTGAAGTTGTTACCCGAGCCAAAGCCCGAGGGCAGGTCGTGGGTCGCGTCCACGAGTCGGTCCGTAACCGTGAAAGTATCCGTGCCCGTACTTCCACGGGCAAAGACGGTGTCCTTCTGGCTGACAACCCAGTCGATGCGGACGTCGTAGTCATCAAAGTTACGGATTTGTTTACGGTTGGCCGCGAAGTTGTAGGCGGTGATCGCAGCGCCCGGGATGTTGGGAGCCGGGTAAGCATTAATCAAATTCATGCCAGCTGCGTTCTGGCTTGTCGTGGGAATCATGTTTGTGCCTACAGTGCCGTTCCATCCGAAGGGAAGACAGGTTTGCGGATCGTAGATATAGCCCTTGTTGGCAAACGCCGCAAGAGGAACGCCGCCAGAATACAGACTCGGACATACCTGAGGTGTCGGCATCGTGGCCATGGTGGTGGAGCCGGGATAAACGTAGCCAGTGTCTCGTCTCGTATAGGTCCCGCTGGTGTTCGCAGCCCCCATCAGCTCAGAAAAGTCGCCGCTGTGCTGTTTCACGGTCGGTACGAACGTATACTCAGTGCCGTTAGGCGATTTCTGCCGCAGGCCCTGGTAATCCGCGAAGATAAAGAGTCTGTTTTTCCAGATCGGAGCACCGATGGTGCCGCCGTACTGGTTGCGATGCTGAGGCGAAAGCGGGCTGTTGTAGGCATGGGCGTTGTACGCCGACTGTTGGTCAAAAATGAACCCCGAGCCGTGAATCTGGTTGCTGCCCGACTTGATCTGGGTCTGGATGATGGCGCCGCCACCGCGGCCGAACTCAGCCGGGGCGACCGAGGTGTTGACGCGGAATTCCTCGATGGCTTCGGCAGGTGGGAACAAGACGATGGAGTTCACCAGCCCCTCGTTGTTGTCCACGCCGTCGAGGATGAAGTTGTTGGCCTGCGACCGCAGTCCGTTGACGACCAATGACGAGCCGCCGGTATCGGAGTTGCGGAAAGCCTCCGCATTCGTCCCGCTGGAACCGCCCATTGAGACGTCGCCATAAGCGCCGCGGGTGACGCCGGGAGTGAGCAGGGCCAACTGCGTGAAGTTGCGGCCGTTCAAAGGAAGCTCGGTCACCTGTCGTCCCTGAATCACTTCGCCCATACTCGATGTGGCAGTGTCAACCACCGGCACTGCACCCGTCACGTCGACGGTGGTGGTGGCCTCGCCTAGTTCCAGCTTCAGGCTGATCTCCTGGACCTGAGAAACTTCTAGGGTAAAATCGGCCGCCGCAGTCTTGAAGCCTGGCGACTTTACGTCGATGTGGTATCTGCCCGCAGGCAACGCGTTCACGACGTACTCGCCCGAACCGCTCGTTTGGGTACTCACGGTCCGGCCAGTCCCCGTGTTGGTTACCGTAACGGCGGCATCCGGTACGACCGCGCCGGTAGCATCTGTGATGGTTCCGATGAGACGGGCTGTATCCGTCTGAGCCAACGCCAAACCGGCCAGGCAGAACACAAGAATGAGAACCAGAAAGAATTTACTCTTCATAATTTCCTCCAATTTCGGGGACATCGGGAGAAGTTGATTTTGAGCACACTTACGGACACTCATTGATCTGCAAGTTTTGGTACAAAGTGACTCCCATGGAGGTTTCACTAGGTCTTTAAACGGTTACAGGAGTAAAATGCTGCTGTTGTAGCAGGATACGATCTCCTGTTACGTCAACGTTAAATGGCTGTGACACACGTTTTCGCCCCTTCGCCCAAAGAGTTCTTCCAACAAATAGATAACATTATTAAAAGTCATAGCCTTCGAGGTTCCGAGTCCCTCTGCAAGCTGCTGCAATACCTCGCAAAACAGGCCGTCTATCATCCCGACGCGCCGTTGAAGGAATATCAGATTGCCACCGAAGTGTATGGGCGGCCCGCGGACTTTGATCCGCAATCTGATTCAATCATCCGAGTACAAGCCGGACGTCTTCGTGTGAAGCTGGCCGAGTACTACGCCGGGGAGGGAGCGGCGGATCCCATCCTGGTCAAGATTCCGAAAGGAAGTTATCACCTTACCTTCGAGGCGAGACCGCTTGATTCACATCCGCAGCCTCAGACCGTTCCTCCGCGCGAGGTGCCGTCGCCGAGCGTTGCAGTCGAAACCGTCCCCGCCCGCTGGCGGATTGCCGTCGTCTTGCTTCTGGTCGGCCTCATCGCCTCGCTGATCGTTTTGGGCAGCCTGCTGTGGAACCGGAAACTGCCCGAGCCCGCGATAGCTACGCCCAGCGCCGCGCGGGCCGCCGCTCCTCTCGCTGCGTTTTGGCGACCCTTTACCTCCGGAGTCGAGGAGCCTTGGGTGATCTTCAGCAATGCCGCCTTCGTCGGACGGCTGGAGACGGGCATGCGTTACTACAATTCGCACCAGGATTCGAAGGTCGCCGTGTACGACCACTACACGGGAGTGGGAGAGGTGTTGGCCATCCACGCGCTCGATGATGCGTTCGGCACGCTGGGACGGAGGATCCGGGTGAAGCGCGGGAGCTTGTTCTCGCTCGACGACGTGAAGAACACCAACTTGATCTTTGTCGGTTCTCCTTCAGAAAATCTTTCGTTGCTCGATATTCCCGGCACGCAGGAATTCGTCTTTCAAAGGGTGGCGTCGGGTCCGCGTCAAGGTGATCTTGAGATCATCAGCAAGCATCCGAAGCCGGGCGAGGCCAGCACTTACCTCGCCAGTCCTTCCAACGCCCCGCTGACGGAAGATTATTCTGTCGTCGGACTGGTGCCGGGAATGGGTTCAGGCCGGTTCGTGATGATTCTGGCGGGAACGACCACGTTCGGGACGCAAGGCGCGGTCGAGTTTGTTTGCCGCCAGGAGTCGGTGGAAAAATTGCTGCATGAGATTCCGGGCTCCAATACAGGACCGATAAGGCCTTTCGAAGCGCTGGTCCGAGTGAAGATCGCTCGCGGTGTGCCGGTAGAAACCGAACTCGTCGCCGTGCGCGCACGGTGAGTTGTTCCGGCTGACATCGTCTCCGATGTCGCGTAGTCGAAATTTCCACTCAAGTTGAGATCAAGACTTTGCGGCGACGGCATGGCCCGGAAGCGAACCGCTCGGATGCCGCAGGTCGTACAGGTCCTGCACGCGCTGCATCAGCACCGCCGCCAGCATGAAGAAGATTCCGCCCGCCACCACTGCGGAAATCCGGTTGTTGTTCAGCAGATGGCCCATGACCCAGCCGAAGCCAAGCGATGCCGTGATCTCTGGAATCACGATGAAGAAGTTGAAGATCCCCATGTAGACTCCGGTCTTTCCGGGAGGCAGCGATCCGGCAAGAATGGAGTAGGGCATCGATAGCGTGCTGGCCCAGGCAACTCCAACTCCGGTCATGGAGAGCAACAGCAGATATTTGCTGTGAATCACGGCCACGGAAAGCAGTCCCAGGCCGCCGCATATCAGGCAGAAGCTGTGGGTTGCCTTGCGCCCGTACTGTCTGGCGAGAGCGGGCAGCAGGAATGAAAATCCGAAACACACCAGCGAGTACATTCCGAAACAAACGCCCGCCCACTCCACTCCCGCGGAATATAGAGGAGAATTCGTGTTGGATGCGCCGAAGACATTGCGCGCCACTGCTACCGGAAAGTAAAGCCACATGCAGAACAACCCCAGCCAAGTGCAGATCTGGACCCATGCGAGTTGCCGCATAGTACGGGGCATCTCGCGGATTGACGCCACGATTTCTCGAGCGCCTGCGGCGAAGCCCGCGCGTTCACTCTTTTCTTTTTGAAATTCTGCCAGATTGTCGGGCGGGTATTCCTTCGTTGTGAAAACAGTCCAAAGTACAGCCCCCAGGAACGCCGCTGCGCCAATGTAAAAAGAAAGACGCACGGTGAAAGGAATCGTCCCCGCAGCCCTGATTTCCGCCACGTGAAAAACATTCGTCAGCAGGTAAGGCAGCGCCGAGGCAATTACCGCACCAAGACCGATGAAGAGGCTCTGCATAGCAAAACCCCGGGTGCGCTGAAATTCCGGCAGCAGGTCGGCCACAAACGCACGAAAGGGCTCCATGCTGATGTTAATGCTGGCGTCGAGAATCCATAGCAGGCCCGCTGCCATCCAGAGGGCGGAACTGCGCGGCATCAGGATGAGCGCCATCGAACTCAGAATCGCGCCGGCTAGAAAGTAGGGACGGCGCCGGCCCAGCCGGCCCCAGGTGCGGTCGCTGGCGTGGCCGATGATCGGCTGCACGATCAATCCAGTCAGTGGCGCGGCCAGCCAGAGAATCGGAATCTGATCGGCCCGCGCCCCCAGGTATTCGTAGATCGCACTCATGTTCGCCATCTGCAATCCCCAGCCAAACTGAATGCCGAGGAAGCCGAAGCTCATGTTCCAAATCTGCCAGAACGTGCGTGGTGGTTTGTCCATGGATTCTCCTGCTGACGACCTTTTCCTGCCGTGGATTCTTCCTACCGATCGTACAGCGTGACCAAGGATCGAAGCCTCGCGCTCAACTCGCCGGTCAATGCGCCTGGACGGTAACGCCATTTCCAGTTTCCGCTGACCGTTCCGGGAAGATTCATGCGCGCTGCGCTCCCAAGACCCAGCACATCCTGCATCGGGACGATCGCAACATCAGCGACCGAAGCCAGCACCGCCCGGATCATGACCCAGTTGATCTCGGAATCGTCGCGTAAGTTGAGATACGCACGAGCGAAGTCGTGTTCTTTGCGAACATCTTCCGGAGTGCGTATGCTGTCGCCGGCCCCCGAACTCGACCACCAGCCCACGGTCGTGTCGTTGTCGTGCCCGCCGGTGTATGCGACCAGGTCACGACTGTAATTATGCGGACGAAACGATGGACCCTGCGGATCGGTGCCGAACGCAAATTGTAAAAGACTCATGCCCGGCAGACCGAACTGCTGCCGCAGTTTCTCCACCCGCGGAGTGATCACGCCCAAGTTCTCCGCCACGATCGGCAGTCCGCCAAATGTGTTCTGCAGCGCCGATAGAAAATCTTCTCCCGGCCCTTTGACCCAGCGCCCGTTTATGGCGGTCGTCTCATTGGCGGGAACCTCCCAGTAAGCCTCAAAGCCGCGGAAATGATCGAGGCGCACCATATCGAAAAGCGCGAGCGAGGCACGGAAACGCTCGATCCACCACTTGTATCCGCTGGCGGCCAGCACGTCCCAGCGATAAATAGGATTCCCCCAAAGCTGTCCTGTGGCGCTGAAATAATCCGGCGGCACGCCGGAGACCACGGTCGGGCGGCCCTGTTCGTCGAGATAGAAAAGATCGGGATGAGCCCAGACGTCCGCGCTGTCGTGCGCAACATAGATCGGGATATCGCCCATGAAACGGATGCCGCGCTGCTGGCAATCGCTCTTGAGATGTTCCCACTGCTGGAAAAATTCGAATTGCCAATACTTGTAAGCTTTCAGTTCCGGCGCCAGTTTCCCCGACCACTCGCTCACGGCATGTGCATCTCGCTGGCGAATCGGCGCTTCCCATGAGGTCCAGACCGTTCCGTGGTGTGCGTCTTTACAGGCCATAAAGAGCGCGTAGTCGTCGAGCCACGGACTGGCGCTTTCGCAAAAACGCTCGAAGGCCGCACGATCCGCGCGGGAACCGTCGGCAAAGAAAACCTCCGCCGCCCGGCGCAAGGTCGCCATCCTGAATTCGATCACCGGCCCATAGTCGACGAAGTCTTCGGGAAACGGGGGCGCTTGAGCCAAGTCTGAAGCCTGGAGCAACCCCTGATCGCGCAAGCGCTCGAGACTGAGCAACAGCGGGTTACCGGCAAAGGCGGAGAAACACTGGTAAGGGGAATCGCCGTATCCGGTGGGATTCAGTGGCAGCACTTGCCACAACTTCTGTCCGGCGGCGAAGAGGAAGTCTGCGAATTCATAAGCGCAGGGGCCGAGATCGCCGATGCCGAAGCAGCCGGGCAGGGAAGTGAAGTGAAGCAGGATTCCACTGCATCGCGGAAATTTCACACCGTAACAATACGCAGGTCAGCGGCGTCAGAGCAAGGCGTCAAAAATTTCGGTTCATCATTGATTCACTTCCGCGATCAGCAGCCTGAAGGGTTCAAGGGTAACTTCATTGCCTTTTGCCGATGTCCTCGGGGGACGCGATCAGGGTTTTCAGCGGAGCCCGGCCGAATCGCTGTTGGGAAAGGTTGAAGATTGTTTTTTGCGGAGTAGCCAACATGTTCAGCGCTACCAGCACGGCTTTTCCCTTGTAACTGCGCAGGTGGGACATCACGTTGGGATCTTCTTCGTTGAGAGCGGTGTAGCTGCCTTCGAGTAACGCTTCGTTCGTGCGGCGCAGCACGAGAACTTTCTTGTAGAGGTTCAGAACGGAGTTGGGATCTTCCGACTCGCTCGCCACGGACACGCCGACCCGATAACGATTGCTGCCGTGGCAGCGGTTGCTCTCGGCGTCCATCTGTTCGTGGTCTTTTATGAAGAGCCAACTCTGCGCAAGAAGTTCGGGGCAGACTACGAAGAGTATCGCCGGAACGTGAATCGCTGGTGGCCGCGTGTGCGGGGCTGGGACAAGCCGCAATGACCCACGCGCATCCGGCATGTTCCGCCACAGAACGGTGTCCTTCGCAGGAACATCATCCCGGACTTCGGCATATGGGGTCTTTTTGCGAGAAACATTCGTCCAGCGGCGACGGCCACCATCGCGACCTCCCTGGTCGGAGGCGCATGGGCGGTGGTCTATATCGTCAGCGGCCGCGGCAAAAGCCGACACATTATCCAGATGACCATGCGCGATGCGCACCTAGCGCCGGCCCACAAGGCCGCGGCGGTCGAGAAGCTCTCCGCGTTCAATGCGATGGAGAGGAAGCGCCAGGAAGCTGTTATACTGTTCCCCGCTGGTCAGGAGAAACCGACTGACACCATTCTTGACACCGAAGCAAAAAGTGCTCTGGTGGCGGCTTCGGGGAATGTCCAGTAAGCGCTTTACTGGCCAGTAGATGCAACATGGTGGGGCGCGTAGCTCAGTTGGTAGAGCAACGCCCTTTTAAGGCGTGGGTCGCAGGTTCGATTCCTGCCGCGCTCACCACTCCCGCCCGGCCGGCGTTCGCCAGCCGGTTTCGGAATCCGCACCGACCCGCAGTTCACAGCGGTTGTGATCGTCACCGAATGCCACTCGGATATGGATCTCCCGGGCAATGTAGATTAGATGAAATGATCGCGATCCGCTGCAGTGCCCTGCTGTTTGACTTGGACGGCGTGCTGATCGATTCCACTCCGGCGGTCGCGCGGGTGTGGCATCGGTGGGCGGTTGATCACGGCCTTGATCCAGAGACCGTGGTCCGCATGGCGCACGGGCGCCCGAGTCGAACCACAATTCGCGAACTGTTGCCCAACGCCGACATAGACTGTGAAGATCGCGAAGTCGAACGCCGCGAAATGGAGGACCTCGATGGTGTGGTCCTGCTGCCGGGCGCTCGGCAACTCCTGAACATCCTGCCTCCGGAACGCTGGGCCATTGCGACCTCATGCACGCGCCCGCTGGCCGAGGTGCGTTTGCGGGCTGCGGGCCTGCCCATCCCCACGGCTATGATTACGTCGAGCGACGTGAAGATCGGCAAGCCCGATCCCGAGCCTTACCTGAAGGCGGCGGCAAAGCTCGGGTTTGCCGCCTCCGATTGCATCGTGGTAGAGGATGCGCCCGCCGGAGTTCGCTCGGGAAAGGCTGCTGGCGCAAGAGTGATTGCATTCCTCTCGACCATGATCCGCCGCGACCTCGAGAACGCCGGCGCCGATTGGATCGTTCAAAGCTGCGCTGACATTACGGCATTGAGTGACGGCGACGGCCTCCAGCTAGGTCTCAGGTGCTAGCTCTCAGGTCTCGGGCGAATAGAGTCCTGACACCTGAGACCTGACATCTGACACCATTTGCGCGCGGTCATCCCCTCAACTAGAATCCTCAGTTCCTTAGAAGTTGCCCGCAAGAATAGGACTGGTGCGAGCCGGGCGGCTCCGATCTTCTCCATCGCGATACAGAGAATCGCTAGACAGGCAGGGCCTCGTGATCATCGGTGTTCCGAAAGAAAGTTATCCGGGGGAGCGGCGGGTTGCGCTCGTGCCGGCAGTCCTCCCGACGCTGACCAAAGCGGGTTTCGAAGTCCACATACAGTCCGGCGCTGGAATTGAGGCCGGCTATCTCGACTCCCAGTACGCCGACAAGGGCGCAAAAGTAAAGATCGTCGCGGACCGCGCTGCCGTGTTTGCTGCCGCTGACATTGTCGTGCAGATTCTTTGCTACGGTTCCAACGACGTGACGGGGAAACAGGATGTGCCGTTTTTTCGTCGCGATCAGATCCTCATCGGGTTTCTGCGTCCGTTCGGTTCAGCGGACATCGTGCAGGAGATCGCGCGCGCTGGCGTCACCGCATTTTCCGTAGAGTTGATGCCCCGCACCACCCGCGCCCAAAGCATGGACGCACTCTCCTCGATGGGAACAGTCGCCGGATACAAGGCCGTGCTCGTGGCAGCCGACTCCCTCCCGCGCATCTTTCCCATGCTCACTACCGCGGCAGGAACCGTCACACCGGCCCGCGTGTTCGTGATCGGCTGCGGAGTTGCAGGACTGCAGGCGATCGCGACCGCACGCCGCCTGGGCGCGGTGATTTCGGCTTACGATCTAAGGCCCGCGGCGAAGGAGCAGGTGCAGAGTCTCGGCGGACGTTTTGTCGAGCTTCCCATCGAGGCGAAAGACGCGCAGGACGCTCGCGGATATGCCCGTGCGCAGGATGAAGACTTCTACCGCCGTCAGCGCGAGTTGCTTGGAAAAGTAGTGCAGGAAAGCGATGTGGTGATCGCCGCGGCGGTGATTCCGGGAAAAAAATCGCCGGTGCTGGTGACCGAAGACATGGTGAAAGGAATGGCGCTGGGTTCGGTGGTTGTCGATCTGGCCTCCGAACGCGGCGGCAACTGCGAGATCACCGAAGCTGGCAAGACCGTCGTAAAGCATGGTGTGACGATCATTGGAGCGATCAACCTGGCCGCGGGCGTGCCTTATCACGCGAGCATGATGTACGCCCGCAACATCACTGCGTTCCTGACTCACCTGATCAAAGATCAAAAGTTGAATTTGAACCTCGAAGATGAAATTGTTCGCGAGACTCTGCTCACTCACGGCGGCGAGATTGTGAACGCCCGGGTCCGCGAATTTTTCACGTTGCCCGCGCTGGTCCAACAAGGCTGATTGAGCAAGAATGCCCTGGATCTCGGACGAAGAAAATCGGATGGGGGAGATACTACAAGCTATCTCATAAACGTTTGGGTAGGGCACGGCTTCACAGGCTGTGCCATCCAGAGCCAAATAAAAACGCGGGCTTTAGCCCCTGAGGGATCCGAAGTTTTGCTCCTTCGGGATATTGTGCGAGAGCTTCCACGGAGGAAAGATGAACAGTAGTTCGAACCTGATCAACGCGCTTTTTATTTTTGTGCTCGCTGGATTCATCGGATTTGAAGTGATCCGGCGGGTCTCGCCCCTGCTGCACACTCCGTTGATGTCGCTCACCAACGCCTTGGATGCGATCGCGGTGGTGGGTGCGATCGTTCTCGTTGGCGAACACAAAAGCACGCTCGCGACCGTTTTTGGATTCATTGCCGTGGTCGCCGCCACCAGCAACATCGTCGGTGGCTTCCTGATTACGGATCGCATGTTGAAGATGTTCAAATCCAGCCGTCCTGCGGCGAAACCGGCGGCCAATTCGGTGGCCAAGTAATGACAGCCGAACTGGGAGCAACCCAGCTCATCATCGAGCTTCTATATCTCATCGCGAGCGTGCTGTTCATCCTCTCGCTGAAGTGGATGAGTTCGCCAACCACGGCCCAACACAGCGTTTGGGCGGGCGAAATTGGCATGGTGCTGGCGATCGGCGGCACGCTGCTAAACCGCGGCATGAACTACCGGTTGATCGCCATTGCGCTGGTTCTCGGCACCATCATCGGCGTTCCGCTCGGGCGCGTGGCGATGACGGCGGTTCCGCAGCGAACCGCGCTCAGTCACGCCTTTGGCGCACTCTGCGTGACGCTGGTCGGCTCGGCCGAGTTTTACCTGCGCACCCCCGATATCTCGCGCTTCATGATGGCGGTGCTGTCCCTCGAGGTCATCCTCGGAGGGTTGACCATCACCGGCAGCTTGATGGCTGCCGGCAAGCTGCAGGAAATTCTGCCGCAGCGGCCGCTGACTTACAAAGGACAGAACCTCGTCAACTTTCTGCTGCTTGCCGTCGCACTGGGAATCGCCGTATTTCTGGTCCTGCATCCGGAAGCCAAGTCACTGTTTCCGTTCATGGTCCTGATCGCGCTGGCGTTCGGTGTGTTATTAATCATCCCCATCGGCGGCGCGGACATGCCGACCGTCATTTCGCTGTTGAACGGCTATGCTGGTCTGTCAGCGGCGGCGATGGGTTTCGTCCTCAATAACAAGCTGCTCATCATCGCCGGCGCGCTCGATGGATCGTCGGGCCTCATCCTCTCCATCATCATGTCGAAGGCCATGAACCGTTCCTTCACGAACGTTTTGTTCGGAGCCTTTGGTCAGGTACAAACTTCGGCTGCTGCGGGAGAAGAAGCCCGGCCCGTTCGCAGCGCGACCCCGGAAGAAGCCGCGGCCATCCTATCCGCCGCGAACCGGGTCATCATAGTTCCGGGATACGGCATGGCAGTGGCCCAGGCGCAGCACAAGGTGCGCGAACTCTACGATGCTCTGACCAAGCGCGGCGTGGACGTGCGCTTCGCCATTCACCCCGTTGCCGGGCGCATGCCGGGTCACATGAATGTGCTGCTGGCCGAAGCCGATATTCCCTACGACCGCCTGATTGAGATGGACGAGATTAACAGCGACTTCCCTCAGACCGATGTCGCCCTGGTGATTGGCGCCAACGACGTTACTAACCCTGCCGCCCGCTCCGATGCTTCCAGCCCCATCTACGGGATGCCTATCCTCGACGTTGATAAAGCCCATACCGTGATGGTTATCAAGCGCAGCATGAATCCTGGCTTTGCTGGCATTGATAACCCGCTCTACTATCTTCCTAACACCCTGATGCTGTTTGGAGACGCCAAAGCATTTGTCGGCAGCATCGTGCGCGAGCTAAGCGGAGGGCACGGCTAGGGGATTACAAGCTACGTCCAAGAGCTGGCCGGAGTCGCGGCTGGGTGTCCTATCGAATCGGTGGCGTACTCGGCGGACCGTGTAGCAAAATCTGAGAACGCAAGGCGTAGGCGCTGGGATCTGCCATCTTGAAATCCTTAGCCAGATCCAAGGAGACGCGATCATACTCCTGATCAGCTTCGATCAGGGTCACAACGACTGTTTTCGGCTTCCGGTCGCACTTCTCCCGGAGGCTACCACCCAAGACAGGTGCGCGACTCTGTGTGAGGAACGGAATCTCTATGCGGAAGGATCCGCCTTCCACGGTCACGTCGCCCGATTCACCCATGTTCTGATTCGGATAAACGAGCTGCACCCGAACGGTGGCTTTGGGAGGCGAATGTTCGACCTGACCGTTCACAATGACGATATCGACCGAGCACGAGGCACGTGAGAATGTGCCCGAGAAGATCGCGCAAATGGACAAAATTCCAGCAAGAGCCTTGAACGCGTCGTGTATCACGGAGAGCCTCTCGCCCGACAGAGTCATCATGCCACAAAATAGATTGCTGGCGAAGCATTGCGGTTACACGAAAAAACGCTGGGCCGCTTTTTAGGAGATGAGCGGAAGGTTCAGTTCTTTTCCCCGACTTGAAGTGGGCGAAAGAAAGAAATACCGACTAAAGAGAGGTCAAGAGAAGGGTAACATCCTGTTGCCGGGCAAGAATCCGGCGGGCTTCAGTCTCGCGAGGGGAACTTCGCGTAGCCTGCCGCCCGCCCGGTGTTTAGGCTGCTTTCTTCAGCTGTCTGATCTTGGCCCAACGTGCTTTCTGGGCCAGAGAAATTCTCCGGCGCCCTGCCGCGGAGAGAACGCGCTTGGCGCGATGTAGCGCCGCCACGCGTATGGTTGCGCCCACGCCTCGGGTAAGCTTTTCCAGAACCGAAATGGCTTCCCCAAGCTTTTGGACATGGTTCTGAGCGTCCCGGCGTTCCTCGCGGAGCCGGTCTATTGCCTTAGCAATGTTTGTCATCAAATACCCCCTCGGGTAACTACCGTCGGCCATTGTATTACTAAGTCGTTGTTTCTGTCAGAATTTATTTGGCCGAATGGTGATTACATGAAGTGGGGATGAAGCGAACATGATGAAACAAGGAAGACCACACGAGAATGGTGACCCGGGGATAACCATTCCTGCGTCCAGATGGCCGAGCCACGGCCTCATCCCAAGGGTGGTAGTAATCCCGACGACCCGAAGAGGAAGAAGGCGCCAACCGCCAGGCTATAGATCGCCGTCAACGCGGTAACCACAAACTGAAAGCGCGGCAGCCGCGAACTGAAGCCGAAAAGTCCTACTGCCGACGCCGTCATCACCGTATTCATCACCAGCAGTCCCGCGATAAACATCGCCAGGCCGAAAAAGCCCTTGCCGACTCCGCCAAGATTGGCCGCCAGTAGGAAGATCATCAGTTGGCTGGGCGTCTCCGCGCCCAGCCCGTGCACAATGCCGACCATGAGTACGGATTTCGAACTGTAATTCCAGGTCTTGTCCGGCGGGCGCGGGACGTCGTGATCGTGCCAGTAGCCCTTCATTTTCCAATGGACCCAGCGCGCTGCTCCGGCCATAAGGTGAAAGCGGCTGCGTGGCGCTGGGTTCCCTTTGAATAGCGATCCCAGAACATAGACCCCCAGGACTAGCAAGGTCAGTCCCACCAGCCGCTCAGCGATCCGATCCATGCCATGAGGCAGCGAGAGCTGAAACAGAATGACGGCGCTGCCCAGTACGACAACCATGGCCGCGTGTCCCAGGGCATAGATCAAACCGAGACGCATACCGCGCCAGCGATTGGTTTGTACACTGGTGATGTCGGAAATGGCGGCAATGTGGTCGTAGTCGAACCCGTGACGGAATCCCAGGATTGCCGCCGAGAGAAGTGCAAGTTGAAGGCTGTTCAGCGTGACGGTCATGGATGCATGTGGGGCCCAGCCCAGAGCCTCTCATTGTTCCACACGACGCCAAGAATCGGAAATCCCCCTCGGAAATAGGGTAGTGTCTTAATTCGGTGTTAAGACACTACCGGAAATAGAAGCCATCCGCGCCGATGGAATTGACTGCGACCTGCTGCCCAATCGCCAATCCCTAGATCGCTGCAATGTTGGTGCTTCCGCTTGCAGGCTGAGGAATTTCCGCAGCCTGCGGCCGGGCTTAGGCTGGCACTCGATGCAGCGGTTCTGTTCGACTCATTTGCAATGGATTGCACCCGTCTTAAGAAGTTCGGCAGGGAAGTGTGGTTAAGTTATTGAGGATAAAGACTATGCCTTTCGCTAAGGCTGGAAGGTGAATTGCCCAGTCCACTCGTGGTGTGTCTCTGGCCGAGCGCAAAGATAAAAATGACGAGCAGGAAGGCGCTCGCGTCGGCCTTGACGCTGGTCAGCCTGAGCGGCGGCGTCCTCGCTTGGTGCGCAGTGGCGTCCTCTTCTCCATCGCGTGTCATTCTGCGTCGCGTCCCGTTCACGCAATTGGAAAAGAATCTGCGCCGTGTGCCCGCGCACATTTCCGAGTTCTCTTCCGTGTCGCAGCCGCTGACCCTGCTGAGATGTGGAAACGTCCGTCCACCAGAAGCCTTGCTCACCCCCGACCCGCTGCTGCGCGTTCAAGATGACGATCTGGACGTGCGCGTCAGCTTCATTGTTGGATCCGACGGACACGTGTATAGCGCTTTCATCCTGGACAGTGGCGGCCGCGACGAAGACCAGATCGTGCTGCGCGCGATCCGCTTCTGGCGCTATCGTCCCGCACTCTGTAACGGCGTTCCCACCGATTCCGAAGCGCGTGTAAGATTCAGCATCCGTTAGCGCATGAATTCTCCTACAATGTCAGCGATGAGGTTGCCGTGAAGGTAGACAATCCGAATCCTCCCGATCCAAAAAAGGACCAGCCCGTCGAAGGCAAGGAAATCGAAGAGTTTTTTCAGCGGCTGCCTGGCAACTTTCGCTGGCCGAAGCCGAATGCCGAAGCCTTGGCTGCGGCTGTAGAAGCCATCCAGCGCATGTCGGGCAGCGCGGCCGCGCAGAACCTGACGGCGGCCGGTGACGCGGACGAGCCAGGCAACGCCTGCTCAGCCTGCGGAGGTTCGCTGCCGGCGGGAGCTCGCTTTTGTGTCTGGTGCGGAATCCCCACCCAGCCTGTCGCCGGCGATGCCACCGCCCAATCTCGAGCCGGTGCCGGCCAACATCACTTTCACCACCACTATCATCATCTTGTTCCCAGCCCCGCAGTCTCCGGATATCGAACGGCATCCGGCGCGCCCTCTGCAGAGCCCGAGCCCTCTGCCCCTCGCGGCCGCGCTCCCGGCTCGGCGGGCGCTTCAACCGGCGGCCGCGCCGAAGCCGCAGCCCGCCAGGTTATCCAGAACTGGGCGCAGGCCTGCAACACCAAGCACATCGACGACCTGCTCGAGCTCTATGCCGCCGACGCGACTCTCATCCGCTCCAGCGTTCCGCCGGTTCGCAGCCTGCCTGCGATCCGGGAATTTCTTATCTCGCTGCTCGAAGCCGGATTGGGCGACGTAGAGATGGAATCGCTCCGCGTCGAAGTGCTGGGTGAGATTGCTCTGGATCTCGGCCGTTGCAAAATGCTCGTGCCCGTCGCCATGGGAAAGCGCCGCGAAGAGCGCGGAAAATACCTGGTCGTCCTCGTGCGACAGCCCACCGGCACCTGGAAAATCCTTGCCGATTGCTGGTCGGCCGATCTGGCTGTCAGCGTCCCGCCGCCCGAAACCGCTGCCCGAAAGGGAAGCGAACCAATCCCGCCCCTCCGCAAGCCCCGCTGAACCGGTCCTTCAGAAGACAAGAACAGCATGCTCGGCGTGCCCACGCAGGCGGGAGGCAACCTGACGGCCAGAGGAGGGTCCAAATTGCACCCCTGACGTGACACAGGTAACTTGTCGTTGGCACCGACCCTCTCTTACCATATTGAGACTATGGATCGACGCGCCCTCGTGGTGTGCCCGGATCAGGATTCAGCCAGCCTGCTCACCCTCATCCTGTCCGAGATGGGGATGGCGGCTGAGCATACGCCCTCGATTTCCCGCGGATTGGAACTGCTCGACAGCCAGCACTTCGACGCCATCATCCTTGATTATCGCGCCGACCGGAGTTCCGAGGCATTCCTGGCGCGCATACGTCAGTCCCCCAAAAACCGCGCCAGCATGCTGATTGCGATTGTCGATAGCGAGTTCAACGCCCGCCCCGTTTTCGGGCTCGGCGCCAACTTTGTTCTCTATCGTCCGCTCTCTTCCGAGCGCACCCGTATCAGCCTGCGCGCCGCCCGCGGCCTCCTGCGCCGCGAACGCCGCCGCGCGCCCCGCATTCCCGTCAGTTCGACCGCTAATGTCGCCTATCCCGGAGCGCCCGAACTGAACGCCGTTTTGGCCGACCTCAGCGACGGCGGAACTTTAATCCACACCGCCAACCGAATTCCGCCCGCATGCAAGGTTTATTTTGAGTTCGCACTTCCCGGTCAGCGGCAACTGGTCCGCTTGTCGGGCGAGGTTGCCTGGCAGGACGCCAGCGGCCGCACCGGAATTCGTTTCATCGACGTGCCCCAGTCTTCACGCCGCCTCATGCAGACTTGGCTGCAGCAGAATCAGGCCAATACGGCTACCGGACTGCCTGCCCGGCCGCCGGCAAGCAAGTCCTCTGCGACGCACTCGTTCGCGACCCAGTCTCGCCCCGGTCGCGACCCGAACCCCGAGCCCAAAGATGCCACCCTCGTTTCCAACGCCGGCAACCGCCGCGGAGAGTACCGCCGCGCCTGCAAAATAGGAGCGGAAGTCTACCGCCTCGGCACCAGCGTTCCCAATCGCTGCACCCTGTCCGACATCAGCGAAGGTGGTTGTTACGTCGAAATGCCATCCCCCCTCGCCGGGGAGGCTGGGGTGGAGATTCTGGTCCGCACCGCCGACACGAAATTAAGAATCAGGGGCCAGGTGCTGGCAACCCATCCCGGTTTCGGCATGGGCGTGCGCTTCATGTTCCGCGATTCCGTCGAGCGCGAAGAAGTTCTGCGCCTGCTCGCAGTTCTCTCCGCCGGTCCGTCGCTGGACGAACAGCATCGCTGAGCAGCCGCCAAAAACTTTGCCTTCAGAAATTGCTTTTGCGATCCTGCTAAGCCGGCTGCGCTCTCTCCGCCACTGCCTGGCGGAAATATTCCAGCGAAAGCTTCAGCCCGTCCGCTAACTCGACTTTCGGTTCCCATCCCAGCAGCCGCTTCGCTTTCGAAATATCCGGGCACCGCTGCTTAGGATCGTCTTGCGGCAATGATTCGAATTTGATCTGGCTCTTCGACCCCGTCGTCGCGATCACGTTTCGCGCGCACTCCAGAATCGTGAACTCCGTCGGATTCCCAATATTCACCGGCTCATGCTCGGCGGATCGCGCCAGCCGCAGAATCCCATCCACCTCATCGCTCACGTAACAGAAGCTGCGCGTCTGGCTGCCGTCGCCATACACCGTAAGATTTTCTCCCCGCAGCGCCTGCCACATAAAATTCGGAATCACCCGCCCGTCGTGGATCTGCATTCGCGGCCCATACGTATTGAAGATGCGCAGGATCCGCGTGTCCACCTGGTGATAGCGGTGATAGGCCATCGTCACCGCCTCCGAAAACCGCTTTGCCTCGTCGTAGACGGATCGCGGCCCGACCGGATTCACATTCCCCCAATACGCCTCTGTCTGCGGATGCACCATCGGATCTCCATAGCACTCCGACGTCGATGCCATCATGAACTTCGCACCGCACCGCCGCGCCGTTTCGAGCGCTTCGAACGTCCCATAGGATCCGGCGCGCAGAGTTTCGAGGCCATGTTCGGCATAGTCCACCGGGCTTGCCGGACTTGCGAAGTGAAATACATAATCTAATGCGCCCCACTCGCCGGGCTGGCAGACATCTTTCTCCACAAACTCAAATCGCGAATCGTTCCGCAGGTGCTCAATATTCCCGAGGCGCCCAGTCAGCAGATTGTCGGCCGCGACCACACGATAGCCCTCGCCCAGCAGCCCGTCGCACAAATGCGATCCCAGAAAGCCTGCCCCTCCGGTCACCAGCGCACGTTGTGCGTTCACGGCTCGCGTATTCATGAATTCAGGCGCGCTCCTTTTTCTGCGGAACCGTCCTCGCCGGCAACTCTTCCGCCAACGCCGCCGGACGCCCCACGCTGTAATAAGAGAATCCGTGCTCCACCATCACCGCTGGATCATACAGATTTCGCCCATCCAGCACGATCGGATACTTCACCAGCGCACGCAGACGCTCCAGATCAAGCGCCGCGAACTCTTCCCACTCCGTCAGGATCAGCAGCGCATCCGCGCCCGTCGCCGCCTCGTACGCGTCCACCGCGAACTCGACGCCCGATTTCAGCACCTCTTTTGCCCGTTCCATTGCCGCGGGATCGTAGGCGCAAACGTGGCAGCCCTCGCGCAATAGTTCCTGCACCAGCAGCACCGCCGGCGACTCACGAATATCGTCAGTCCCGCCCTTGAACGCCAGTCCCAGCACGCCTAGCCGCTTGCCGCGGAAAGTCCACAGCACGCTCCGCACCTTGCGCAAAAACCGGCGCCGCTGATCTTCATTGATGCGAATCACTTCTTCCAACAGCCGGAAGTCGTAGCCGCTTTCCTTCGCGACCGCCCGGAACGCCATCAGGTCTTTCGGAAAGCACGACCCTCCATACCCGATCCCCGGATTCAAAAATCGCGGCCCAATCCTTGAATCCGTCCCGATCCCCTCGCACACCTGCTGCACATTCGCGCCCACCGATTCGCAGATCGAGGCCACCGCATTGATAAAAGAAATCTTCATCGCCAGAAACGCGTTCGAAGCGTGCTTGATCAGTTCTGCGCTGTGCGTACTGGTGACGATCAACCGCGGCGGCGCTTTGGCCGTGGCGGCTTCCGGACGCGGAATCGCATCTCCCCGCCCGTAGTACCATCCGCTGGTCAACGGCCCATAGATCTGGCGCATGATCTCCGCGGCCCGCTCGCTCTCGACTCCCACCACGATGCGGTCGGGATAGAGAAAATCCGTAACTGCCGTCCCTTCGCGCAGGAATTCCGGATTCGAAGCCACATCGAACCGCGACGGATCGGCTCCGTTCCTCATGATGATGGTCCGAATCCACTGGCTCGTGTACACCGGAACCGTGCTCTTTTCCACCACCACCGTGTACTCGCCCACGCCGCCGGAGATTTCCCGCGCCACCGACTCCACATACGACAGATCCGCGTCCCCACTTTCGGTCGGCGGTGTCCCGACCGCGATGAACACTGCCTCGCTCTCCCGCGTGGCCGCCTGCAGATCGCCGGAAAACTTGATGCGCTGTCCCTGATGCCGCGCCAGCAACTCGGGCAGAAATTTTTCATGAATCGGCACCTCGCCGTTCCTCAGCGCCGCCAGCTTCTTCTCGTCGTTATCGACCAGGACAACCTCGTGCCCCAGATCCGCAAAACACGCGCCCGTTACCAACCCCACGTATCCGGAACCAACCACCGCGATGCGCATAGCGAGCCTTCTCTCCTTGAATTTTCATGTGCACCTCCGGCTCGTCGGTGTGCACTTTCTTACTGTAGCAGCCTTTCCCGCCCTGACACCCTCTCCATCGTCATCGCCCTGTCCGCCGAACCCAGGAATGGGAATTCGAATCTCACAAAAAAAAGTGACCGCCATCACCGTCCCAACAGTCGGCATTCTGCAGCCTGTTTGTCCTGTAATACCGTGATGGGGTTGTCAAGCGGAAAGGCAATGCAGCGCGTTCTCGTTTCCTGATCTGAAAAAGCTGCGACGTGTTTCAGCGGCTGATGCTCGGCCCGGATTTCCTTTCTGTACGCCGGGCCGACGGCATTATATGCCAGATTTTGTTGCTTCGGGACCGCACCGTTCACCATGCAAGTCCGCGCGCCCCAAATCACAAAATTACCGACTTCCAAATCTCTCCCCAGCAATTGACTTCCCCCCCATTTCGCGGGAAACTCGCCTCTGAGCCTGCTTTCCATCGCATCACCGCAGGCTGCCGGAACATAATATGTTCCCGCAACCTATGTCGAGGCCCGAGTTCCGCCCTGACGATTCGCATCTTGACCTGACCGGCGTCCTCGAGCAGCACCTCCTCGCCGGTTTTCCGCCCGACCTCGCTCTCGATTTAGTCCTCAACGAACTCGTGGTCCGTGCCGCCGAAGCCACCCGCGCCAGCGCCGCCGCCCTGGCCCTCGCCCGCGGCGATGAAATGGTCTGCCGTGCCGCTACCGGACAACTCGCCCCGGATCTCGGCGTCCCCCTCAACACCCGCGACGGTCTCTCCGGCGCCTGTCTTCAAACCCGTCAACCCCAGCTTTCCGTCGATACCGAGTCCGACCCTCGCGTCGACCCCGCCATTTCCCGCCGCCTCGGCATTCGCTCCATCCTCATCGTTCCCGTCTTCGACACGAACGACAACAACGCTCAGTTCACTGGAGTCCTCGAAGTCTTTTCTCCCTCTCCCGCCGCCTTCTCCGACTTCGACCAGAAACTACTCGAAGGCTTCGCCGAGGAGTGCTCCCGCATCCGCCACGCCGCGATCGAACTCGGTCAGCGCCCGCCCGCCGCCGCGCTCGTCCCGGCCGAGTTCGTCCCGCCCGAGTTCATCGCAGCCAGCCCTCTGCCTGTCAGCCAGCCTCCCTACAGAGCCTGGTCCCTCGTCCTTGGATCTCTAGCCATTCTCGCCACCATCGCCGTCAGCTTCCTAATCGGCTCCCGCATCGGAGGGCTCCGTCCCACCGCATCCCGTACCCGGACCTCTCAGCCCATCCCCGCTGAGCCAAGCGTGCCCCGACTGCCAGCAAAGTCCACTGCCGCAGCCCACCGCGCAAATCCATCATCGCCAGAAAAATCGTCCGCAAAAGCGTCCTGGCAGGCGTCTCCGACTCCCGCCGAAGACGAACTAGTCGTCTACGAAAAAGGCAAAGTCATCTTCCGCATGAGGCCGGCTCCCATCAAGCCCGATTCCACCAAGCAAGACAGCGATTCCATCGTAGAAGCATCGTCTACGACTAGGATCGCACCAGCTAAAATCGCCGCCACGAAGATCGCCACCACGAAGATCGCCACACCCCAAAGCGTCTGGCTAGCTCCCGCGCAAGCTGAAACCCGCCTCCTCAGTCGCACCGAGCCCCAGTATCCCCCCGAAGCCCTAGCCGCCCATCGCGCCGGCGACGTGGTCCTGGAAGTCCAAGTCGCCGAAGACGGCTCCGTCTCCAACATCCGCACCCTAAGCGGAGATCCCCTCCTGGCCGCGGCCGCCACCGAAGCCGTCAGCAACTGGCGCTACCAGCCCTATCGCCAGCACGACCACCCCGCCCAGTTCCAGACGGACGTAACTCTGACCTTCACCCTCCCCAACTGAGCGATCGTCCGACCGCCCGACTACCACAAGGGTCCCCTTGACAAAGCCAGAGCACGCTCTTATCGAGGGGCAAGCGGCTCTTTCGCGTGACGGGCACGCGAAAGGGCTTTCCTGCAAGTTTTCATGGTGTTGGACTCTGGGTCGGCGTAGATAAAATGTTGGCTCCATTCAAAGAAACAGTAAAAATCTGAACTTCATTGCCTTATGCCCTATACCCTCCACCGGTCCTCTGACACTGTTCGTCTTCGATAGTCCAATCCTCCGATTCGCATCTACCCGGCCGGATATCACGCCCTATGAATCATTTAGGGGGATTTCCGTTTGTGCGTGATGGGCAATGCTGTGCCCGAACCATCACTGCTCCCCCACCGATGCACTCGTCAGGGAACTAATAGTCAGTGTGCGGCATTGTGGAATATGATATGCCGGTGCTGAAATCAATCAAGCGCGCCGTCGTGAACTGCGGGAAGATCGTCGGGGGCGTTCCGGCTGATTGCCGATTCGGACTGGCGGCGATCCCGCTTGCTAATCCTTGGCTATCACGGGGTTTCATTGGAGGATGAGCACGAGTGGGATGGAGCGCTCTACATGAGCCCGGCGAAATTCCGGTCGCGTATGGAGGCCATTCAACGCAACCGTTGCACCGTTCTCCCGCTCCAGGAAGCTCTTGAGTTGTTGCGGCTCCACAAGCTTCCGCCTCGTTCTGTCGTCTTGACTTTTGACGACGGAACCTACGATTTCTACAAAACCGTCTGTCCGATTCTGAATGAATACGCCTATCCCGCGACTGTGTACCTCGCAACCTATTGGATGACGCTCCAGCTTCCAGTCGTTCCGGGCGCCTGGAGTTATATGCTGTGGAAAGGGCGGAACTCGGTCATTGATGCCAGCAGCTTGTTGGACCAAGCGGCGACGTTCGATCTTCGTACGCCAAAGGGACGCTCAGAAGCACTGAAGCAGATGCGGGCCCGGGCGGAATCCCAAGATCTGGCCGGCGAGCAGCGCGACGCCATGTCCAGACAACTCGCACATCTGCTGGGGTTTGATTATCAGGAGTTCCGTTCCAAAAGGATTATCCAGTTGCTCAGGCCGGAGGAGGTGAAGGCCGTGGCCTCTTCCAGCGTCTCGGTGCAGTTGCACACGCATCATCACCGCACCGCGAAAGACCGGGAAGCCTACCTTTGCGAATTACAAGAAAATCGGCGGCAAATCAGTGGCATCTTAGGCTCCAGCCCCACCCACTTCTGTTATCCTAGTGGCAATCACAAGCCAGAACATATCCCCTGGCTGCAGGAAGCTGGCGTCGTCTCTGCCACTACGTGTGTTCCTGGAATCGTGTCCGAGTCTACCAACCCGCTGCTGTTGCCACGTTTGATCGATACTTCTTTCCTGAGCGACGATCAATTTGAGGGCTGGCTCGCGGGATTCGGAGCGCTTCTTCCCCACCGGGTTCGGCGGCACCACGAATGATCAGTCTCGAAAATGAAATTGCGGACACGACCGCGGAATGCGTACGGGAACTCAATACCTCCGCATTGTTTCCCATTGTAGAAAAACTGCGTGCCCACGGAACTTACGAGAGTGTGTTGAGGTCCATCCTGGCGTCCTCCAACCGCGAGCAAGCGTTGCTCACGCTCGCGGCCCAGCTTGGACAAGCCCCGGAGCAGCATGGGAACGGTACCTTTGCTCTATCCCGGGTACTGCTTGCCGGAGTCGCGCTGCAAAACTTAAAGAGACTGGAAGACCTGCCACTGGAAACTTCCGTAAAGTCGATGCTGTGCGATTATTGCAAGTTCTTCGTCAGCCCACCCTCCGACGAAATGCCGCTTTTTGATCCCAACCAATATTCATTTCTGGCCCTTGCCAAGATAGCTTTATTGGAACGATTCCCGGCCGGCCAGTTCGATTGGGAAATTTCCGGATTTCCTCGCTCGTGGCTGTTGAAGATGCCGCTCTCCTCGTTGCCGAAGGTCGCATATTTCCTGGCCCGCCGGTTGAAAGGCTTCGCGCCCTGCATCCATCCGCATCTGTCATTTCGACGGAAAAATTCCTTGATCCTCACTCCACGGGAATGCCAGAAATCGTGGTACCGCATGGCCATCTCCGTGGAGCGGCAGCCGAAGATTCGAGGGCTGGTTGCCCGTTCCTGGCTTTACTCTCCCGATACATTCAAGGTGAGCCCGCATCTCTCCTTTCTGGTTGAGCCATTTCTTGAGTCCGGCGGACTGGTTACGACACGCGGGAAGGCCGATGCCGACGCCGGCTTCCTGGTTGGCAGCGAGTCCCGCAGAAAACTATACGAGAGCGGAGAATTCAAGCCTACGATGGGTCTTGTGTTGTGGACGCGAGACCAGATGATCCAATGGGCCCACTCACATCCAGAATTTGGCGATCCTTAGTTGCAGTCTGTTTTCAAAGGGAATAGCCATCAGCCGGGTGTCCAGGTCTCGCGGTTTTCGAGACCCGGGAGCCTCGCCGCCGCGAAAACGGCCGGTATCGTGAAATTCTTATGCTCGGATGCCACGGCGTTCATCACCGGGCAAACAATCATCGTCGATAGTGGAGCGATGCCACAGCTTCAGGGTCGCCTGTTTACCTGCCCTCTCAGTTGTATCCAGCGTGAAGATGCCCGCAGCGCCAGCGGTCACGATGGGTCGGGCGCATCAGGAAGGAACGAATACAGTGAAAAGGTTATGCCGCTGGTTGGAAACGTTAAAGCTTATACACGTAGTTGCCTTTCTGCTGGTCCTTGGAGTGGTTGTCCATCTTGCGGCCTTGGCGATTCTTAGAATTCACCCGACTGTCGTTTTCGCCGAAATGGAGCAGATTGCGCGCAGTCTGGCCGAGAATGGCACGTTTGCCAATCCATTCAAGGTCCCCACTGGACCCACGGCTCACCACGCTCCCGTTTACCCTCTGCTGCTGAGCCTTATCTTTCGAGCATTCGGCTATGGTACTGCCGCCGCGTACGCGGTCGCAGCGATGAACATTTCTTTTGCTTCATTGCACTATGCTCTTCTACCGGTCTTGACCGACGTCGCAAGGATTCGTCGCGTTGTGGGCATCACGGCCGGTCTTTTCGGTGCCTTGGTCCCCTACCGGATTATGAAGGAGATTCGGTGGGAAACAACCCTATCGGCTCTGGTGGTTGTCGTATTGATCCTTCTTGCCACGCGCTGGCGGCAAGCCCCACGGCCCTCACGCCCGTCCACGTTTTTCTTAGGGCTTGCATGGGGCGCGGGAATGTTGTGCTGTCCCCCTTTATTGCCGGTGTTCCTGCTCTTACTGTTGTTCATTGGCGTATCCGCCTGGAAGCGCAAACAACCGCAATGGCAGCTTACCGTCGCCATTGCCGCTCTGGGCATGGTAGTTGCCGTTGCCCCTTGGACCATCCGGAATTATCGAGCGCTGGGCGGCTTGGTTTTTGTTCGAAGCAACTTCGGAATCGAACTCGATATTTCGAACCATTCCGGAACGCATGTCTTGGGCGCCGATAATATCTCGGTTGGATTTCCTGACAACTACTTTCACCAGCAACACCCGTGGTCGAGTCAGGAAAATGCGGAAAAGGTTCGCCAAATAGGAGAAGTTGAATTCAACCGGCAACGCCTGCGGCAAACCCTGAACTGGATCCGAACCGATAAGCGCGAGTTCGCGAAGCTGACTCTGGAAAGGGCTGTCTTTTTTTGGTTCATGCCGTCCAAACCGCAACCGCTGAAAGCCTTAGTATTGATGGCTTGGACTCTGCTGGCCACCGCTGGGCTTTGGCTTGCGCTGTGCCGGCATCTTGCTCTGGGGTCCATACTGCTGTGCTTATGGATCGCATATCCCTTGGTCTACTATTTCCTGGAGGCCAATACCCGCTATCGCTATCCTATCGACTGGACCTTTACGCTGCTTGCCGTTTATCTTTTTTCCGAGCTTTACTCAAACAGCAGCCATCGTGTGCGTTCCGGGGCTGAGATGGAAGACCAACTCGGCAGCTGAGTTGCAGCCGAGCGCCCCCAGCACTGGCGCCTTTCAAGACCTGGACAACCGTTGCCACGCAAGTCGACATCTGCTCTACGAGAATGCCAACTCCTTAGCCCGCTGCACTGCCTTCACCACCGCCTTGATCAAAGTCACGCGCAGCTTGCCTTCTTCCAGTTCCATGATGCCGTCAATCGTGCATCCTGCCGGTGTGGTTACCGCATCCTTCAACAGCGCCGGATGATCCCCAGTCTCCAGCACCACCCGCGCCGCGCCCATGGTTGTTTGAGCCGCCAAAAGCGTAGCCACATCGCGCGGTAATCCTACCTTTACCCCCGCCTCCGCCAGCGATTCCAGAATGATGTAGATATATGCCGGCCCGCTCGCCGACAATCCCGTGACCGCGTCCATATGTTTTTCGTCGACGACCACCGTCCGCCCCACCGCATCGAAAAACTTCGTTGCCGTTTCCAAATGCTGCCTGGTCGCGAACTTCCCCTTGCACAGCGCGGTCATTCCCGCGCCCAGCACGCAAGGAGTATTCGGCATCGCCCGCACCACCGGCACTTCTTGCTCCAGCGCCCGCTCAATCATCTCCGTAGGAACCGACGCCGCCACCGAAATCACCAACTGCTTCGCGCTCAAGTGCGCCCGAATCTCGCGCGCCACGTCCGCCACCACCTGCGGCTTCACGCAGAGAAAAATAATGTCCGCGTCCTTCACGGCCTCCGAGTTATCGGTCCCCGCATGCACCTTCAACTTCTCCTTCAGCATCCGCGCGCGCTCCGGATGCGCCACCGTTGCCCAAGTCTGCCCCGGCAAGAGCAATCCATCCCGCAAGAAAGACTGCAGCAGAATCGATCCCATCTTCCCCGCACCCAACACCGCCACTTTCTTCTTCCCACTCAAACTCTGCGCCATGCGAATTCTCCCAACAACAAATTCTAGATAGAGACGCGGCTTGCCGCGTCCAGCGTCTGAGACGAGGCAAGCCTCGGCTCTACCGGAAGACTACACCAGTCGCCGAAATCAAGATCGCATTCCATCCGCTAACCCACAATCTCCTCCGGCACCATCTTCAATATCTCCCGCCCAATCGGCAACGAAGCCGTCGCCGCCGGAGAAGGCACATTCAGCACATGCAAAAACCGTTCTCGTCCCACAAACCGGAAATCATCCACCAGCGCGCCATCCGTCGCCACCGCCTGCGCCCGCACTCCCGAGCCGCCCGGCGTCATATCCTCCATCCGCACCTCCGGCACCAACTGCTGGCAAGAGCGCACAAACTCTCGCTTCCGCAGCGACCGCCGAAACTCCCCCAGCCCATTTCTCCAATGCCGCCACGCCATCGCCCGAAATCCCGCATCCAGGAACACTTCCATCGTTTCGCCCAAATCGAAATCCCTCCACCGGTATCCCTCCCGCCGGAACGCCAGCACCGCATTCGGCCCCGCATCCACATTTCCCTGAATCCGGCGCGTGAAGTGCACTCCCAGAAATGGATACCGCGGATCCGGCACCGGATAAATCAGCCCCCGCACCAACTCCCCCCGCGCCGCCGCCAGATCGTAATATTCCCCGCGAAACGGAACCAGAATCATCCCCGGATCATCCCCTGCCATGCGCGCTACCCGATCGCTATACAGCCCCGCGCAATTCACCACATATCGCGCCGAAAAATCTCCCGCTCGCGTTCGGACCACCACCGCACTTCCCACTCTGCCATTGGACCGCCCGAATCCCACTACCCCCGCACCCGTTTTCACTTCCGCCCCGCGTCCCGTCGCGATCTCCGCATACTTCGCCGTTACCGCCGCATAATCCGTGATCCCCGTCGACGGCACGTGCAGCGCTCGCACGCCGCCCACATGCGGCTCGATTTCCAGCATCGCCTCGCGCGACAGCAACCGCAAACCCTCCAAGCCATTCGCCATGCCCTGTGCCAGCAACTCGTCCAGCCGCGACACTTCCTCCGAGTTAGTAGCCACAATCAACTTCCCGCACACCTCCTGCGGAATCCCATGCCGCGAGCAGAACTCCACCATCTCCCGCGCCCCCGCCACACACAGCCGCGCCTTCAGCGATCCCGCTTTGTAATAAACGCCGCTATGGATCACCCCGCTGTTGTGTCCCGTCTGATGCCGAGCCACTCCCGCCTCTTTCTCCAGAACCACCACCCGCAACCGAGGAAACCGCTCGCCCACCTGCATGGCAAACGAAAGCCCAACAATTCCCCCGCCAATCACCGCGATGTCATAAGTCATAAGAGTGTGTTTTGTGGAGAGACGGGCGCCCTCGCCCGTCCAAGCCGTCCAAAGCACGGCAGCCTCACCGAAGATCATCCTACCTCACACCACGCACCATCGCCGTGACGCAAGAACAAGCGGGTGTGACGCAAGAAAAAAAGCGCGGGTGCCCCACGTCTCGCGCTTTTCGAGACGTGGGTACGGACACCTCCGCGCCCTCAATTACCAATTACAAATCACCAATTACAAATTCTCGGCGCTGTCCACGTTCGGCGGTAGATTGCCGCCCTACTGCACGATCAGCGTCACCACATCCCCGTGCGCCGCGCCACCCACAGCCGTAGCCGTCACCGTAATCTGCGACGTCCCTACTGCCGTTGGCGCTGCCACAGTCACAAAAGTCGATCCCGGAGCCGTCGCTGCCGCCGATGTGGCCGTCACTGTCACCGTCGCCGGGTTCGGCACCACCGCCGGAGCCGTATACAGCCCCGTTCCGTCCACCGTGCCATTCGCATTCCCGCCCGTGACTGCCCAGGTTACGCTCTGGTTAGTCGAGGCATTAACTGTCGCCGTGAATTGTTGTTGAGTAACTCGCGTCGGCCACGAGTTACCCGCCTCATCCGCAAACAAAGTCGCCAATCCCGGATTCACCGTGACCGTCACCGGTGGCGGCGTCGTACTACTGCTGCCCGCGACCCCGCCGCAAGAAATCAGCGCCATCAATCCCAGCCCCAAACCAATAGCAGCGATCCCTCCATAGAGACGCGGCTTGCCGCATCTTGTTCGCCCGAGCCCCACTATCCCAGCCACCACCAACCAAGCAAGTGTGAAGAATGGCAAAGTGTGTGGACGGGCGCCCGCATAGGGACGGCCGGCCCCGGCCGTTCGAGTGGTGCCCGTGGAGGGACGGGCGTCCCCGCCCGTTCCAGATGGGCACAGTGTCGGCAGGTTCGGCCCACAGGTCCAAATTGTCAGAGTAACCGCAGTCGTCCCCGCGCCCGCCGCAATCGACGCCGGACTGAACGACCCGCAGTAGGTCAACGCCGGCAGATTCGAACATGCAAAACTCACCGCCGAGCTAAATGACCCACCCGCCACCGGGGTCGCCGAAAAAGTATAGCTGGCGCTCTGTCCCGCCAACACTGTGACCGTGGTGCTGCCGGTGTCCGTCCAGCCAAAGTCCGCAGCCGGCCCGGTCACCGTCAGGCCGAACGTCTGCATCTTGGCCGCCGGAGCTCCCGTCGCCATCGCCGAGATCGTCACCGTCTTCGGACCGCCCAACGAAGTTCCTGCCGCCGCCATCACCGTCAACGTAACCGTCACTGGCGCCGAAGATGTCGGACTCACCGAACCCGATGGCGAGAACACGCAAGCCGCTCCCGTTGGCAGCCCAGCCGAGCAACTCAGCATCACTGCCCCCGAAAAACTTCCCGACGCCGTCACCTGGAACGTGCTCGCCCCCGACGTTCCGCCCTGCCCCACGCTCAACGAATTCGGACTGGGCGCCGTCAAATTAAAGTCCACCACATGCAGCGTTACTGGCGCGTCGTGCGTAATCGCGTTCGCGTCCGTCCCAACCGCGTGTGCGTTGAAGCTGTAGTCGCCCACACCTCCGCTCGCCGTCACCGTGTACGTCGCAGTCGGGGTTACCGAAGTCGGCGTCAGCGTGCAGGTCGCCGGCGCCGCGCCCGTGCAACTCAAATTCACCGCGCTAGTGTATCCGTTCTGCGCCGTCAATGTGCCGTCGAACGTGGCTGTCTGCGTCGAAAACACGGTCTGCGGCGAATTCGAAATCACATTCGTGTAGTTTGGCGGCGCCACCAGTGCGTAGTTCCAAATGCCCCGCCCGTACGTCGATGCCACCAGCGTTTTCGTGCCCTCGTAATTAAAAAGTTGCAGCGCCGTTACCGGAGCTTCCGGCAGAAATCCCGACACACCCGGCCCCGGCGCTGGACCAACCTCCATCCAACTCGCAGTCGTCGTAGAACTGACAAAAACGCCGACGTCGGTTCCCGCGTAAATCTGCCCCGCTTGTGAATCCACCAGCAACGCGTTCACCGGAGCATCCGGCAGTTCCGTCGCTCCCGTCCCCGTCCAGTCCACCCAACTCGTGCCGACATTCGCAGTCTTCCACACGTGCGACGTTGGGAACAATGGTGTGCTGAATCCCATGATCCCGACATACGCCGTGTTACCCGTCGCATCGGACTGATCCATCGCGACCGTCGAAATCGCATACCCGTTCGGATTCACATTCTGGGTTGCGTTCTGTGTAACATTCGTCATCAACGTGACGCCGGCGTTGGTCGTAACCCAGACTTCGCCGCCTGGAGTTCCATTCAAAGCCCCGCTCAGCGGCCCGTATCCGTCGGTCACCGCATACACCACCGTCGAATTGTTGTTCGTGTCCTTGGGACCGCCCGCAGCCAGCGCGTTCACCAGGTTGATCTCGTCGCCCGTACACGCGCCCGTCCCTAGCGTGTCGAAGTCATTACTAAGCTGCAGCGGAGCGGTTCCGCTGGTGCTGATTCGCCACACCCGGCACGTCCCCACCAGCATTTCACTGGTGTTCTGCGGGTCCAGAATGTAGGGAGTATAGAAAGCCCCCTCGTCTCCGCCCAGACTGGCCGTGCTGACGATCTGGGAAAATCCAGCCTCGTTACAAGCTGTTCCCAACTCACACTTTAAAATCGTGACGTAGGGGTTCGCCGCAAACCACTCGTTGGGGTTCCGAGGATTGATGGCATTGAATCCGCCATCTCCGCCCAGCGCATTCTGCCAGGTACTGCTGCTGGTCGCGGTGCTGGTTTTCGGTGAGCCGTTATCCTGTGTTCCTCCGAGCAGAATGTCCGCGTTGGTGGGATGTACCGAGAACGAAACGAATTCCGTCATCGAGCCCAGGCTCTCGCTCAAACTGTCAAACTGATTCGTCCCCGTGCAACTCCCCGTATTCAGCCCGGCATAGCCATCCAGCGTCCGGCTGATCCCGCCGTCATGCGCGAAGTAGCCGGGCGCTGTGCCACCCACAACCATGAAGGCGATTCCGTGATGGTCCGGATGCACGTGCGCCGGCGCCCCCATTGGGCTGCACCCGTAGACGTGAGTTAAATTGATCCAGTCGCCTTGCGTGCAAGTCGTGCCCCCAGCGATCGTGCACTTGTAGAGATTGATCGCACCGGCGTAAACGTCCGTTCCCGCTGCATTGGGGATCGCGGCCAACTCCAGGTTGTAATAACCCTGCTCCACCCCGCAGCCGCTGTTCGGCCCAAACGCGCTGTCCCCGCAGTTCGTGATGCCGTTGTCCAGAATCTGTGTCCAACTCGTTCCGCCATTCGTCGATTGCCAGATGCCCTCATCGGCGGGCACTGGGTTCCCATTAGCGTCTGGTTGTGCGTCAACGACCCACACATACATCTCGTTGCGCCCCTGTACCACTGCAAACTCACCGCGATAGATCAGGCAACTGCTCGCGTTCGAACCAGCCGGACACAACCCGGACGCAAGGCCCGCAGTTGGCTGCGTAGTCAGCCGCGTGAAATGCTGGCCATCGGTCGAGGAGTACAAACCATGACGCCGGATAAAGGCATAGAAAGTCCCGCTTGCTCCCTGGCTCGGGTTATAAATCACAGCCGTAGCCGAGGCAGGAACCGCACCGTCCGAAAGGATGACGCGGTTCCACGTCATACCTCCGTCCTGCGAGTAGTAAAGTCCCCGCGCAGTCGAATTCCCGTCCTCTTCCCGGCCAACGTACAACCCGTTGTCTCCAACCGTCGCCGCCACCACCAAGCTGGGATTCGCCGTGCTGAATGCGATCTTGCTGAATCCAATTCCCAAAAACGATTGCCCACTTGCCGCGCTCTGGATCTGCGTCCACGCGGAACCTCCATCCGTCGAACGCAGAATTCCCAGCCCGTAATAAGAATCGCCCGAACTGTTCGTCTCCCCGGTCCCGACCAGAATGACGTTGCTGTTTCCCGGCTGCAAAGCAATCGCGCCCACCGCAAGCGTAGGCTGATCGTCAATCAAAGCCAGCCAGGTGACCAAAGCAGGATTGGAATTCTGACTGCCCGCGTTCGTCGATTTCCAAAGACCGCCATATGCGCCTCCCAGCAGCACCGTGTTTCCAGTGCTGTCCGCAGGATCGATCAGTACCGAAGTAGCCCGACCCGAAACCCAGTTGTAATCCTGCCCTCCATCTCCAGTAGCATCGGAAGCAAGCGGAGCCGGTCCAAGCGGCGCCCACACCGTGGAGCCTGAATTGGAGGACGAAGCGGCTAGAGATATTGCGGGTGCCCCACCCAAGCTCCGCTTGGGTCGGTCTGTGGAGGACGACGCAGGCGGCGGTGCACCCGCGCGCTGGGCCCGCATTGCCATCTTCTGCCGGTAAGCCCGGAACCGCAGTCCCGCCGCCGATTCTCCCCCAGGCACAGTCCGCCCCCGCTGGTTCCAGTTCCACTCCAATTGATCGCGCAGATAAGGACGGTCCCCGTCGCGTTCTTGAGCAGAGGAGGAATTTGTTTTCTTGCCAGACTCCTGACCAAAGGCGCTGCCTAAGAACTCGCCACGGAAACCTCCGCCGAAAAGAAAAACGAAAGCCGCGAAAAAGATAACGAAGACAATGAAAAGAGAAGAACGCACATCACGGCTGGCCATACATTGAAACGCTATCTTGCGCCGGCGCGACGCAGCGCACCTCTAGAGTTTCAACGATTAAACAAAGATTTCCACGTCCTCGAAAGTCCCCCCGTCCTTGGTAGCCAATGTCTTGAAGCCAAAAGCCAAGAGCTAAGAACTGACAACTGAAAGCTCATAGCTGATAGCTGCTTCTCCGCCCAACATCCGCTATACTAACGAGGCATGTCCGTGATCAAAAACATCGGAGCCATCGCCCAGGGAATGACCATCACCCTCAAGGAGATGTTTCAGCCATCCATCGTCGAGAACTATCCCGACGGTCCTGGCCCCCTGAAAGGCGCAAAGTTTCAGGAACGCTTTCGTGGCATGCACGTGCTCCAGTGCGACGAAAACGGACTGGAGAAATGTGTAGCCTGTTTCCTCTGCGCCGCGGCCTGTCCCTCGAATTGCATCTACATAGAAGCCGCAGAAAACACCGCCGAAACCCGAGTTTCAGGCGCCGAACGCTATGCCCGTGTTTACAACATCGACTATAATCGATGTATATTTTGCGGCTATTGCGTGGAGGCTTGTCCTACCGATGCGATTACGCACGGGCATGGATTCGAGCTGGCAAGTTTCAATGCGAGCAATCTGATTTACCGGAAAGAACAGATGCTGGCCCCGGCTCCGGCGCACATGGGAGCCAATCAGGTGTTTGCGCAATCGGAAACGGATGCGGGCGTGACCGGGGATTAGCGAGTTTCGAGAGTTTCCACCAAACGCCGGTCCCAGCGGGACCGGCGTTGCTGTATGGAAGGGAGTCGTTGGTCGTCCGTCGCTGGTCGTTCGCGCTTTCATACACGAGGAGCCCGAGCAGCGAATAGCGGTCAGCGGACCCCGAACGACTAACGACAATCGACTAACGACCAATGACAACCTTTCTCCAAACCGTAGCCGAACGCGTCGTCATTTACGACGGCGCTATGGGGACGAACATCCAGAAGCGCAATCCCACCCTGGACGATTTCTGGGGCAAGGAGAACTGTAGCGAAGTTCTAGTGCTGAGCCGTCCCGATATTATTCGCGAGATTCATGCCGACTTTTTCCGCGTGGGCTGCGACGTCGTGGAAACAAATACCTTCGGCGGGACGGGCCTGGTTCTCGGCGAGTTCGATCTGCGCGACAAAGTGCGCGAGATCAACGTTAAGGCAGCGCAACTCGCCAGGGAAGTGGCGCAGCAATTCTCGACCAGGGACAAACCGCGGTTCGTGGCCGGCTCGATGGGTCCGACCACAAAATTGCCTTCGCTAGGACACATCGGTTGGGACGCGATGTTGGCATCATACGAAGAGCAGGCGCTGGCGCTGATCGAGGGCGGAGTCGATGTGCTGCTGATTGAGACGTGCCAGGACCTGTTGCAGGCAAAGATCGCCACGGTCGCAGTGCTGGACGCAATGCGCAAGGCGGGCAAGCGCCTGCCGGTGACGGTGCAGGTCACGCTGCAGGAATCGGGGACCATGCTGCTCGGGACCGAAATTGGCGCGGCGCTGACGACGCTTGAGCCGTACGACATCGACGTGATTGGTCTGAACTGCGCGACCGGTCCGGCGGAGATGAATGAGGCGGTCCGCTATCTGGGGCTGAACTCCACCAAATACATTTCGGTTTTGCCCAATGCTGGTCTCCCGCAGAACGTGGGCGGCCATGCCGTGTACAAGCTCACGCCGAAGGATCTGGCTGAGTATCACAAACATTTTGTGCAGGATTACGGCGTGCGCATTGTCGGCGGCTGTTGCGGCACGACTCCCGACCATCTGAAAGCCGTAGTCGATGCGGTGACCGGCGTAGAGCCGGCGAAGCGGGATGTGAAGCCAGTAGGCGCGGCCTCAAGCGCCTATACATCGGTGCCGCTCGATCTGGAGCCAAAGCCTCTGATCGTAGCGGAGGAGATGAATACAACAACGCGGGTCGATCATTTCCGCAAACTGGTACAGGCAAGAAAGTACGACGACATTCTGACTCTGGCGAAAAAGCTGGCGAACGAAGGCTCGCACATGCTCGACCTGTGCTGCGCCATCGTGGGCGAAGACGAGAAGGGCTACATCTCCGCCATCCTCGAAAAAATCGCAACCCGCGTCCCCGCGCCGATACTAATCGACAGCACCGAAGCCGACGTCGTGGAAGAGGCGCTGAAGCGCATCCCCGGCAAAGCCATCATCAATTCGATCAACCTGGAAGACGGTGAGAAGCGGACATCGAAAGTGTTGCCGATGGCGAAGCGCTATGGCGCGGCTGTCATTGCGCTGACCATCGATGAAGAGGGCATGGCGCTGACCACGGACAAGAAAGTTGCAATCGCGCATCGCATCTTCGATCTGGCGACACAAAAGTACGGCATCCGTCCCGTGGACCTGCTCTTCGACGCGCTGACCCTTCCGATCTCGACGGGGCAGGAAGAATACCGGTCGGCCGGCATAGAGACCTTGAAGGCGGTGAAGCGAATCCACGACGAACTGCCGGAAGTGAAGACAGTGCTTGGCGTGAGCAACATCAGCTTCGGCCTCGATGCTTATCCAAGGCGGGTCCTGAACTCGGTGTTTCTGCACGAGGCGGTAGAAAATGGACTCGATGTTGCCATCGTCAATTACTCGAAGATTTATCCGCTGTATAAAGTTCCGTCAGAAGAAGTGGAACTGGCGCGCAAGCTGATTTACCAGGATCGCTCGAACGGCGATCCGCTGCAGGTGTATATGCAGCATTTCGCGGGCGTGAAAGGCAAGGCGCAGGCGCAGACCACGGCGCACGTGGCAACACTTTCGATCGAAGACAAACTGAAGTATGCGATCATCAACGGCGAGAAATCGGTGGGCGAGGGCAAAACCAAGCGCAGCCTCGATGAGTTGCTGGAAGAAGCGCTCGTCGAGTACAAGCCGCTCGACCTGATCAACACGGTGCTCCTCGACGGCATGAAGACGGTAGGCGACTTATTCGGCGCGCGCAAGATGCAGTTGCCGTCGGTGCTCGATTCAGCGGGAGTAATGAAGGCCGCGGTAGCCTATCTTGAGCCGAAAATGGAAAAGAAGACCGGTTCACAACAGAAGGGCACGATCGTACTGGCCACGGTCAAAGGCGATGTGCACGACATAGGAAAGAATCTGGTCGACATCATCTTATCCAACAATGGTTACAAGGTAGTGAACCTGGGAATCAAGCAACCGGGCGACACGATCATCCGCTCGGCGCAGGAGCACCGCGCCGATGCGATCGGCCTGAGCGGCTTGCTGGTGAAATCGACGCTGGAGATGAAGTACGTGATCCAGGAACTGGAACGGCAGAAGCTGGCATATCCGGTGATTTGTGGCGGAGCGGCCCTAACCCGCAAGTACGTAGAGGATGACCTGCGGCGCGAGTATTCGAATGCCGTGTTCTACGGCGAAGATGCGTTCGCAGGCCTGCACGTAATGGAAGACCTGGCGTCGGAGGACGGCAAGCGCGAGGCGCGTCTAAAAGATGGCAGAACCGTAAAAGAATATTCAAAAGCCGCTGCAGTAGATGATGAGATCGGCCCGGTGTTTTCCGAGCGCAGCGCAGTGGTCACCGATGCGCCGAATATTCCCGAGCCTCCGTTCTGGGGCGTGCGGGTGGTGAAGGATTACGATCTGCGCGAGCTATTCAATTACGTCAATGATATAGCGTTGTTCAAGAATCAGTGGCAGTTGAAGACGGCGTCGCAGGAAGATTACGCCAGGCTGGTCGAGGAGAAGTACCGTCTTATCAAAAAGAAGCTGGAAGAAGATGTAATAGCAGCGGGCTGGTTCGAGCCGAAAGTAGTGTACGGATATTTCCCAGCCCAAGGCGACGGCAATGACGTAGTAGTGTACGACCCAAGCTCGTGTAGGGACGGCCGCCCTCGGCCGTCCAAGCCGAGCGAAGCTCGGCAGCAGCCGATACCTAGAAAAATCTTGCGGTTCACCTTCCCGCGCCAGAAGGAAGGCCGCCGCCTGTGTATCTCCGATTTCTTCGCCGCCCCGTCATCGGGCAAGATGGATGTCCTCGGCCTGTCGCTAGTGACGATCGGTCCGAAGGCATCGGTCGAAACGCAGCGCCTGTTTGAAGGCGGAGAATATACGCGCTATCTCTATCTGCACGGCCTAAGCGTGGAGACGGCCGAAGCCCTGGCCGAATTCCACCATAAGAAGATGCGCGAGGAGTTAGGCATAGCGGGCGAGGACTCGCTCCACATTCGCGATCTCTTCCATCAAAAGTATCGAGGCTCGCGCTATTCGTTTGGCTATCCGGCGTGTCCGAATCTGGAAGATCAGACGAAGCTGTTCGCACTGCTAAAGCCGGAAGAGAACGTCGGCGTGCGGCTGACCAGCGGATTCTTGCTGGAGCCCGAGCAGAGTACGTCGGCGATCGTGGTCCATCATCCCGGGGCTAAGTATTTTGTGGTGTGAGGGAAGAGTTCTTCACTGCCGTTTCCTTCTTTGCGTCCGATGCGGGATTTGGAACCGCCTGGAAAAGGCCGAAGCCACTGCATTTTGGCAGAAGAGTTCACAATTGCCAGCTCCGCCGATCAGGCCATCATTTCCGGAATGTCCATTAGGCCCAGACGGAAGCAGGTTGAGAAAGCCTCCACCACCCTGGGGTCGAAGTCCGAACCGCCGGCTTTGACAATGGTTTCTTTGGCGTCGAACGGGGACATGGCTTTGCGGTAGGGCCGGTCGCTGGTCAGGGAGTCGTAAACATCGGCCACGGAGAGAATGCGCGCCTCGATGGGGATCTCTTCGCCGTGGGTTTCGTGGTAACCGGTGCCATCAAACTTGTCGTGGTGCGCCAGGACGATCGGGATCACGCGCGACAACGGGCCGGCGACTGGCTGCATCATCTGTACTCCCAGGTCCACATGCTTCTGCATCTCATGATATTCGTCGCCGGTCAGGCGCGCGGCTTTGTGCAGGATTTCCCGGCTCACCTCCAGCTTCCCCAGATCGTGAATCAGGGCCGCGGCGCGAATGTCCTCAATGTTATCGGCGGGCAACCCCATTTGTGTGGCGATCTTGGCGGCGTACACCGAAACCCGGTAAGAATGGTTCTGCGTGTATTTGTCTTTCGAAATGAACTGACTGAGGATGATCAGCACGCCATGGTAAGTACTGCGCAACTCGCGGAGGTGTTTCTGCTTGTGCTCGTACAAAGTGCCCATCGCATAGGCGTTTACCAGCAGAATCCCGCCCCACACGATAATCTCAAACCATTTCTCTGCGATCGGCAGCGGAGCCACCTGATGGCCGAACAACACGGGGTTGAAGTAGGTAACCAGCACCACCAGCAGCACGCTGCTTAGGGCAGTCAAGGTGGCGTGGCGCCGCCCATACACGTACGCCGAAAACAGCGTCGGCAACGTGTACAAGCCAAGCAGCATGTGGTGGGAGTCCAGCAAAGAATTCAGCAGACCCGTCAGAACGAAGATCGAGAGCAGGAGCCAGAGCTCGCGGTTCGCTTCGCTGACGCGGCGTAGCCCCTCCGACCGCAGGCGCTGCAGCCAGGGCATGGAGCGCGCCACGGTGAGATGGGCAGTTGCCTGCCCGGGTACGGCCGAATCGATTTCCATGACAACCTACTTCTGACCGGCGCCGGTTACTGCCTAGTACGACAGACTGACTCGCAACCGCGAGAGACAAAGGAGCCCCGCAGTTTAGTCATGCTGATGTTAGGTACCTGCTTGGACGATCGCAAGTTACTGCCGTAACCTGAAAGCATGGCTGCCGGATTGACCGGCGATTCCCAGGTACCTCTATTGCCTTCAGGGGGCTCGATGGAAACAAGTTCCTGGTGGACACATAGCAATCGAAGAAGCCCCGGCACCGCTTATTCTGGTTCTGAACTGGACTGCGCGGAGTTAAAGAAAAGAAATGAACTTGACGGGCCTGAATCGCTCCAACGCCAAACAGCAATTGAGAGTCGCGGAGCGGTTAAAAGCTACCTTCGGCGTACTCCGATTCCACGTGGGAGCGCGGGCGGAAGTGCAATCGAACGATCAGCAGTCCCACCAGAACCGCGCTGACCAGCATGACCACCCTTATGTAGAGGCCAGCATGAAAGGCCTGATCGCCGGCAGCGGTTCGGACGAGGCCCGAGGTGGCGCTGATGGTGCAGAATCCAAAATAGAATTTTTCCATCCATCCCCGGGAAATGACGAGGAGCCACAAAAGAATGGCGGAGACGATGACAAAGATTCCGCAGAGAATCCACGTGCCACGCGACACCGTGGACGGTACCCAGATGCCGGCGGCGGAATTGGCGGCGACCATCTGCCGGACCGCAACCAGGAGGAACACGACGGAATGCGCCAGTGCGACGACGGCGCGTTTGCGGTTCGTGAGAATGGAAAATCCGCCCATGCGTGAGCATACTGTACCGGAAGTGCGAGCATAAGGCTGTGATCTGGATCACGCGAGGCAAGAGCCAGGCTGGGTCCGCGATAGTGCCGAGAGCGCCGCCCCGAGAACGCGCCGAGAACGCGCCGAGAACGCCGCATGATTGCGGTGCGTCGCTGCGCTCCGTTGGACCGCCGGGGGCGCCTGTCGCCACACGAAGTCAGAGTCAAAGGCAGCGGGCAGAGCCTGCCCTGTCTTGCCGAAGCCCCGAGCGAAGCCGAGCGGGGAAGTCGGACTGTCCGCGCGCCTCGAACGACACGAACCTGTTGATACACTAGGATGCACTTGTTTCGTTTTGACAGAAGGTTTGGGGTCGGGGAAAATAGCAGGTATCCGTGCGTGTTCGGGAAAACTTAATCCACAACTTTGAGAGGAAAACTTTGAGAGGAACAATTATGAAGAAAGCGATTGCAGTTGCCGTTGTTGCTGGGTGTCTGTCATTTGTTGCCGGGATCGCGGTTGCCGATAGAGTTCGTGACTGGCACGATCTGGACGCCGTTCATCACCACGTGGAGGAAGCGATCAAAGAGATGGACCACGCCCGCGCCGCCAACCACTACGATATGCAAGGGCATGGCGCCAAGGCGGAAGAGCATCTGCATGCGGCGGAGCACGAGCTGCACGACGCGATCGAGGCGATTCGGGCAGAGCGGTAAGAGCCGTTAACCGTCAGCTATTAGCTATTGGTTATCAAAAATCGGCCATCTGCCGTGAGGTAGGGTCTTTACTCACGCTGGTGGCTGTTTTTCTGGTTTTGAGAAATCTTGTCACGCCCCCATTTTGACACCTCAAGTACGAGTGCGACGATGTCGCGGCGTTCGAGGACGAGGGTGGAGTCTCCGGCGCGGCCCAGATAAGCGGCAGCGATCAGGCCGTTGTGGCCAGCGCCGATGATGACGGCATTGTACCTCGAGTTTAGACCCCTAGACATGTGGCTGACCAAGGGTCAAAACGAAGAAAGACCCCGCTTGAATGAACTAACGAAATCCCTTATAAAAAACGATTGAATAATGGTTCGGGAGTACTGTATCTTATGTTGACTGGTAGTCAAAAATAAGGTTATGGGAGTTGGGCCATGGAAGGAATTACGAGCAGTCTGGCGAAACCGACGCGGCTAAGGCGGGACGGGAAGCCGCGTCCGCGCTCGGAAGCGAAGCGGGCGCGGATTGTAGAAGTTGCAATCCGGCATTTTGCGGAGCGAGGGTATAGCGCGGCGCGGGTGGAAGATATTGCGTCGCAGTTAGGCATTGCCAAGGGATCGGTGTTCCAGCACTTCAAGAGCAAGGATGGATTGTTCTTTGAGGCGTACAAGAAGGCGGTCCAGTCGTTTCCGAAATATATGCAGGCCCCGGCGGCAGCGCGGGAGCGGGGATTTTTTGAACTGCTGCGGTACTGGCTGGGGTGCACGGAGAATATGGTGCGGGATAACTGGTCGTCATACCGAATTTATCTGATTGGTAATTATGGTACGGATCTGGCGCTGCGGCGGGAGATCAACCGGTTTCTGGTGGCAGAGGATCCTTACGGATGGCGTGAGTTTGTGAGCTTCGGAGTCAAGCGGGGAGAGTTACGGGCGGATCTGGATGTGGACATGATCGGATCAATTTTGGAATGGACGATGGACCGATTTCAGGATGCGCTGCTGACGGAGGAGTTAGACCCAGGACTGTTCCGGAAGTCGGGGCCAGTACCTGAGGAGAAAGATGCGCGGATGGAGCAATTTGTGGAATTGTTGCGGCGGGCGATTGGGTCGGAGAAAGTACAAGTGACAGGGAAAAAAGCGTGAAGGCTGGGATGACGGTGGAGCACATTGTTGGCAGTTACAACGAGGCGGCGCCGTTGACGGAAGCATCGACGATTCCGGCGCCATGGTACGTGGATGCGCGGATTGCGGAACTGGAGCGGCAGACGGTTTTCTCGCGGACTTGGCAGGTGATGGGGCGAGTGGACCAGGTGGAAAAGCCGGGACAGTTTGTGACCGCAACGGTGGCGGGAGAGCCGCTGGTGGCGGTGCGTGGGAATGATGGCGTGCTGCGGGCGTTTTATAACGTGTGCCGGCATCATGCGGCGGCGGTGGTGACGGAGCCGTGTGGGCACGCATCGAGTTTGCATTGTCCTTATCACGGCTGGAATTACGGGCTGGACGGGACGCTCAAGGGGATGCCGGAGTTCGATGGGGTGAAGAACTTCGAGCGCAAGGACAATGGGCTGGTTCCGGTGAACGTGGAGACGTGGGAGCAATTTGTGTTTGTGAATCTGGATACGGAGGCGGCTCCGCTAGCGGAGTTTCTTGGTGGGTTGGTGAAGCGGGTAGCTCCGCTGGGATTGAGTAAGCTGCACTACTTTACGACTAAGAGTTATGATATCAACTGTAACTGGAAGGTGTTTGTCGATAACTATCTGGATGGGGGATATCACGTTCCGCATCTTCATAAGGGACTTAGTTCAGTCTTGGATTACAAGCAGTACACAATCGAGAATGAGCACCGGTATTGCTTGCAGTCGAGTCCGATGGTGAGTTCGGATGAGGATGCGGCGACGGGGACGACGCGGAAGGGCGACCGGGCCTGCTATTTCTGGCTGCATCCGAATTTCATGTTCAACTGCTATGAAGGTTATCTGGATACGAATCTGGTGATTCCGATTGATGTGGACCATTGCCGGGTGATTTTTGATTTCTACTTGAGCGACGTGAGCGAGGCTGCGCGCTCTTACAACGAGCAGAGTGTCGCGGTGGGAAACCGGGTGCAGGATGAGGATTTGGGAATTTGCGAGGCGGTGCAGAGGGGGCTGAAGTCGCGAGTCTATGAGGCGGGGCGGCTCTCGGTGCGGCGGGAAGCGGGGGAACAGTTGTTTCATCAGTTGCTGGCGGCGGATTTGAAGAGTGGGCTAGGCCAGCGCGCGTGCGAGCGGTGAGATTTGACCTCAGAGGGCGCGGAGTACGCGGAGAAAAACTTTACCGCAGGGACACAGAGGATTACAGGGGCCGGCGGAGTGCGCCGGGATCTTACTGGTGGTCCCGGGGGATGGTTTCTTCCCAGGTTTTTTGTTTCAGGGGCTGGCCGTCTTTGAACAACTGGCGCGTGTATTTGTAGTAGAAGTCTTTGGCGTCGCTGGTTAGGGTCAGGTGGCCTTGCCAGATCAGTGTTTGTTGCTTGAGGGCCATGACGATTTCAGCTTCTGCTTGGACGGAACTGATCTCGGGATGGTTGTTATCGGCCAGGTAAGTGATTCCTTCGAAGTCGGTTTCTTTCCCCCACGGGTAGGTTTCTTCGGACTTTCCGGTCCAGGTCACTTTTGCTTTTCCATTGAGTTCGTCGCGCTCGGTTTTCCAATCGCCGGGCCATGGGAAGCCTGCGGACTGAATGTCGCTGCGTTGTTCGGAGGGCTCGGGGGGCGCGAATTGGGGTGCGGCGTACATGGACGGCGGGACGAGCGGCAGGGTCAGGCGGGATCCGGTATTGCCGCCCAGCTGAAGCGTCGTCGTCATGGCATAGGGAGTTGGCCAGACCATGGGCCAGAGCGTATTCGAGATTGCGAGGCGGATGCGATGGCCTCTGGGGAAAGTCCAGGTGGCCAGGTGCATTTCGATATCTAGCGAGTAAGTCTGGTTGGACACTAAGTCTTTGGGGTCGGAAGCGGAGTCGCGCTGCGCGCCGTTGAGTCCCGCTCCGGTAACTTGGGTGACGGTGCCGTCGGGAGCCACGTCGGAGAGGCGGGCGAACCAGTCAGCTTGCGGCGCGGACGCGCTTGCCTGGAGCAGCGCGTGGGGGCGTCCAAGGATAGTGAGGTCTACTTTCAGCGGAGCGGAATCGTAGGTGAGGCTGAAGGCATCGACGGGGCGCTGGTCGGTGAGCAGTTCTCCCCACCAGAATCCGGCTTCCACGCCAACGGATGGAATGTAGCGGAGTTGATGCACGGCAGGTTTTGCGGGGTCGGTGGAGAGGACGTGGGCGTCATAGAGATACAGCGTCGTGTTTGCTACGTTCCTCGGAGGCCAGCCAATTTCGCCGCGCCATTTTCCCGGCACGTTTTTCAGGTGGGGATCGGGGGCGTGCCAGTCCTGCATGTAGATGGACAGCGGCGGTTCTTCCATGATCCCGGTATTGCGATTCTTTAGCCAGTAATCCCACCAACGGAGCGCTTGATCTCGCCATTCCATCTGAGGGCCGGGTTCGGCGTCGTTGGGGAAGGTGTGATTCCACGGGCCTATGATCGCTTTCAGCGGCGCTTTGACTTGCTCAAACATGCGGGGGATGGAGTCGCGGTAGCCGTCGAGCAGGCCTCCGATGAGAAAGCAGGGAATTTTGATTTCGTTGAGCGGTCGGACGGGAACGCGCCAGAACTGGCCGTCGCGTTGATGCTTGAGATAGAGCAGCGACCAGGGCGCGGATTCAAAGCGCGGGCCGAGAATTGTTTCGTCGAGCGAGTAGTCGGGGGCGCCGGTCATGGATGGGGCGAGATCCATGTTGAGTTCAAACTCGTCGAAGTGCATCATGCCGTCGATGAAATGGATGTCGTCATGGAAGAGTTGTTCGGTGGCATCGACGGCGAGAATGGCTTTAAGCGCGGGCGGACGGCGCATGGCGAGTTGGATGGAGTTAAAGCCTCCCCATGAGATACCAAACATTCCGACTTTGCCGGTGGACCAGGGTTGAGCGGCTAACCAGGCGATGACTTGCTCACCGTCGAGTTGCTCTTGCTCGGAATATTCGCGGTCGGTGGGCGTGCCTTCGCTCGTGCCGAACCCGCGGATATCGACCCGGACGCTGACGTATCCGCGGGCGGCGAACCAGGCGTGGATGGGATAGTCGCGGGCAGCGGTGGCGTCGTCTTTGCGATAGGGGAGATATTCGAGGAGGGCAGGAAATTTTTCGCCGGGCTTCGCGTTGTCCGGCATGTAGAGAGTGGCGGAGAGGTGCACGCCATCGGGCATGGGGATGGATTGCTGCACCATGCGGACGGTGCGCACAACCGGCTGCGTTTTCGGGACAGGGAGCGCACGGAGGCTGGTGGAAATCGCGAGCGGGGCGAGGATGGCCAGGGCTAGATTAGAACGTAGGAATATCTGACCTGAGAACATGGGTGCTGCAAATCATAGCAGGAGAGAGTGCGAGGGTGCGAGGGGACGAGATTGGGAGCGTGAAGAGAAGGTTGCCGGTTCTGATTGTCTTGACAGGGTGTCTCTATCTTCCTTCTTATTGTCGCTATCCGTTATGTTTGCTAGAGCGTGTTCCGTAAATCGGTTTTGGGTAGGGCACGGCTTCAGAAGCCTGCCCTGAGCAAAGCCGAAGGGGTGCCGTTCAGAGCCCAGCAGAATGCGGGCTTTAGCTCTTGAGGGACGTGCCCTCCTAGCGGAAGGGCATTTATGAAACACTCTCTCCAACCGTTATTGTTGCTAACCATCTATGAACATTGTTAAGGCTACAAAGAAGTTTGAGGATTGGCTGAGACTGCACATCCGAATTGTCGGGCCCGATTTGCGGTTCAAGCATGAACAGATGGCGGCGGCTCTTTTTCCCTTCTTTCGGGCGACTTTCTATCGCTGGGTGCAAGTATGGCCGGAGGTGTGTGCGGACCTGGACCGAGTGCCGCATCTTTTGTCGGTGGGCGATCTGCACGTGGAGAACTTCGGCACCTGGCGAGACACCGATGGGCGGCTGGTGTGGGGAGTTAACGATTTTGATGAAGCGTCTGTTTTTCCCTACACGATGGATCTAGTGCGGCTGGCGACGAGCGCGTTGCTGGCGACACGGGACAATCGCCTGGCGATGAAGCCGAAAGAGTCGGCGACGGCGATTTTGGCGGGATACGAGCGCGGGATGGAGGAGGGCGGGTGTCCGTTTGTGTTGGAGGAGAGCCACGAGTGGTTGCGGGCGATCGCGCAGAGCAAGTTGCGGGATCCGGTAGTGTTCTGGCAAAAAATGGATCGCCTCCCGACGGTGAAAGGACAGATACCAGAGAGCGCGCGCGAGGCGATTGAGCATCTGCTGCCGGAGCGGGGCATGCGGTACCGGCTGGCGCGGCGAGTGGCGGGGCTGGGAAGCCTCGGGCGGACGCGACTGGTGGCGATCGCGGAGTGGAAAGGCGGGCGCGTGGCGCGGGAGGCGAAAGCGCTGACGCCATCGGCTTTGCACTGGCTGAATCCGAAGCGGGCGCCGGCAGAGATTTTGTATGCGGCGATCCTGAGGCGGGCGGTGCGATGTCCGGATCCGTATGTGCAGATGCGGGGGCACTGGATCGTGCGGCGGCTGTCGCCGCATTGTTCGCGCATCGAACTGGACCAGCTCGGAACCAGCCGAGGCGAACTGCGGCTCCTGGAGGCGATGGGGAGAGAGACGGCGAATATTCATGTGGGAACGGAAGAAAAGAGGCGGCCAATCCTGAAGGACTTGCGTGGACGAAAAGGGAACTGGCTGCTGGGAGCGGCGCAGGCGATGGCGGACGCGATCGAGAAAGATTGGCGAGTGTGGAAGGAGCGCTGGCAGAGCTAGACTCTGCCAGCGCTTTATTGGAGCGAAAGTCCGTGTGAGGACTCAGTTGGCAGGTCGAAGAGCTGACACTCCAGTGCGTGGGGTTTGTTTTCAGCTCCGATGGTGATGAGGGCGTCGAGGATGCATTCGAGGGCCGCGGGGGACCCCGACCACACGCGGGAGAAGGATTCGCGATGAACCGCCAATTCGCCGACCAGACGGCCCAGCGAGTGAGGACCGAGATCGATATCGGTCAGAGTCGGATCGCTACCAATGGGCAGCGGAGGGTCATGGGCTGGAGGAAGGCGGAGGCTGGCTTGGGTCAGCCAGTGGGCGATCAGCGTTTTGAGATGTTGCCTGCAGCAGACGCTCTTCATGTCTTTCTGCATGGCGAGCGAAGAATGCCAGGAGAGGATCTTGAGGCGGTCGAGCCAGCGGTTCTCGACCACCAGGAACCATCCGCTGTGGCGAAAGGTGTCGAGGCCGCAAACCGAGCAAGATGAGCGTTTTATGATTGGGTAATCCATCGGCATCCCTTTTGACCCTCAGCAAGCATTGACCACGGCGCGGGTGAGGAAGCGTGGGCTCGCGCGCTCGCTGAGTGGGACGGTCATCATCCCGAGGTTGGGGTCGAAACGAAGCGTGAAGTGAGACGAGCAGGCGTCGCAGAGCCAGAAATGTTCACGCCGCCGGAGCTTCCTCCGGTTCCCGTCGAAAGAGGCGCTGAGGTCAGAAGGAAAAGTTTCTGCCAGGAACAGCTTGCCTTCGCGAAGCGAACGGAACGGAACCGTGCAGGCGGGGTTTGCGCATTTATGGAGCATGGGCTGGGTCCAGTCTTCTCTTCTGTGGAGTTTCGGCCAGAGAGAGATTCTGCGGACTGCACGCGAAGGGCCGAAGACTTGGCGGGCACATTAGAAGTCATTGACCTCTAGTTACAGTGAGTTAGATGGCGGAGAGGTGTTCTGCATCAGGCTGCGCTGAGTCGTGCTGACGGAGAGCGGTCGCGGCCGACGAATGATCGTCATTGCTGGCCGAACATTTCAGTTGTGATGTGGATCACGGGTCAGTTGGTCATGGCGGGAAGTTCCTGGATTATATGCCCAAGACATGTCTCATCAGAAAGAACCCGCCCTCCGCCAACTAAAGGGCGGGTTCGGTGCTTTCTAGGTTTCAATCTTAATGAGTATCCGCCGGCTTGTCCGCTGACTTCTTGGCGGCCGCGGGAGCAGGGGCGCCTTTTGGTTTCCAGAATTCCGGGTCTGCCTTGACCCAATCGTCAGACACGTAGCTCATGCGCGGATTAAACGCGAACAGGTTCGTCTGGCTCGACTCAATCGCTGCAGCCGACAACTCGCTGAGCTTCTTCATGCCCGCTTCACCCATCGCCGCTTCAAACTCCTTGCCCTCCGCGAAGTTCTTGTCAATCTCCGCAGCCGACTTCATCGGGTTGAAGATGACGTAGGTAGTGTCTGGAAATCCGTAGACACTCGCATAGGCTGTCCAGTGCGCATCCGGGATTTTCTTGTAAGCGGCGGTTACCAGCTTCACGATTTCGTCCCAATCTTTGTCGTGACCCTGCTTAACCTGGAAGACCGTGATTTCGAAATAGCGCATGTGCGGTATGTCCACCTGGGGACGCAGGCTGTATTCCTCGCGGAATGCCAACACGGCGCCGTCGGTCTCGCTCAATAGTTCACCGTCTGCTGCCCAGGCGCGGTCAAGGGCAGCCGACAAAGTGGGATTTTTTTCGGTTGCGAGCGTATCGTTCTCCCACGCTGCAAACGAATCGTAGCCGGTCAGAAAGAGCGCGCGCGACTTACCCGAAAGAGATTCCACAGCCAGATAGTGGGTTGGCCATTTCGCACGCGTCATTGCCTGAACAAATGCGCTCTCGGTCTTTTCATGTTGGGTACCCGACTTCCCCGGCTTGGTATACTCCCGCGTGATCGTCAGTACCTTGGGTGGCATCATGGCAGTGGGCTTGTCCTGGCCAGCAGCGATCCCGGATATCCCAACCGCCAACAAAACAAGCAGGGCGAGCATCGATCCCATAAGTCTTTTCATGGTTGACCTCCTGAGTCACACAAATGGGGTGAAAAGCGGAATTGCTTTCCTGACTTTGAAAGCAGTGCGGATTGTACACAGATTCGTCTCCCCGCGCGCGGTAAGAAAACGACTAACAGCAAAACCAGGGCCGTGTCTCTGACGCGGCCCTGCAGATCGCGAGATCGCCGCTATTTCAGGAAAATCTCTTGCAAGAGTTCCGAGCTGATGATCTCCCGGATTTCAGCGCGTTTCTCGGACAACTGCTGAGCGGGTTGCTTCCCGCCCATGATCTTGTCGCGAACCGCCTCGCCTTTTGCCGCCAGTCCGTCCATGGCAGCATAGTTCTTGTATTGGATGGCCACACAGATGTCCCAATCTTCCGGGTTGTTCTTGGTCTCCTTGAAAAAAACTTTGTAGTCCAGGATCAGCCCCTGCCGCTTCTCTTCCTCGATCATCGGCTTGGTGGAATGGCGCAGGCTGGTGAGATATTCATCCATGTGAGTGGGTTTCACGCGGATCAACTGAATGCGCCAGATGGGGCCTTCGGTGTAGTGCTCCTGCGCGAACAACGCAGGCGCGAGCAACAACAGCAAAACGGCGAGCCC
>Ga0181539_1000221_pt1 | contig 68321 bp, 64 predicted proteins | sample PEATcosm2014_Bin_46_FD_119767 | JGI IMG/M metagenome (GOLD analysis project Ga0181539, IMG submission 119767) | Peatland microbial communities from MTU Mesocosm Facility, Houghton, MI, USA - PEATcosm2014_Bin23_60_metaG | ecosystem: Environmental > Terrestrial > Soil > Wetlands > Peat | place...
ATTAGGGTGAGAACGGCGGCGGTTGGACGTGCCCACTTCCACCGAAGAAGGAGCTGGATGGGGCGAACGACGTGGACTTGGAACCAACGGGATGACATTTGCGCCTCCGGGAGCAGCTAAAATCTGCTGCGTGTGGCGCAAAACTAGCCCCACTCAATCATCATGTCTAATCACTTCTCGTTATAACGTTATTCCTGGGGGTTATAGGTCCGGGAAGCTAGAGTGATTCGGTGGGTCAAGTTGGAGTCGAGGCCCGCATGAGGAAGTTCTATCCATCACGTAAGAAAGGGCATCGCCCTCGTCACTTCGCTAAACCTTCGGTTGCGCAAAGGGCGTTCCAGCGTCTGGACAACCAGCTACGATGGGTCTGAATAGCTCCGCGGTACGGCCGGATTCGCCTCCACCCCGAGGATTTTCTGGCGTTTTCGTCGAACGATCTTATTTTCCGTAAACCCTGCTTTGTCAATAAGCTCCGCATCCGCGCAACGGCTTGGTCGGCGAGAATTTGATGTCATGAATCGGCCTGGAGCCGTTGGTTATAACCTGTAGGAATAACGTTATAACGAGCAGTTATTGGACACGGCGGCAGGAATGGGCCAAGTTGGTTGACTATCGCCGGTCCCGTACAGACTTGACCAGCCGAGGATGGCAGCGGGCGGTTCCGAAATCGCCGTGCCAGACTTTGATAAATGGTATGTCAGCATCGTCACGGATAGGGGATTCCAATCCGGGGCAGTCGCCAAGAGAAGATTCGATGACGACCTTGATGCAAGTGCTGTTCAAAATCTCGACTGGGGTTGGCATCGCGCATCGAGAATGCGCGACAGCGAGGACTCCATGTCAACCCAGCCTGGTTCGATCAGCTCTGCCATTTCGACATTGTCGGAGTTCGAGAAAATTGATTCGGCGGAGTTTGCTAAACGCATTTCGATGACGGAATCCTGGGTTCGTAACCAGACCCGTAACAACTGCCACGACCCTATTCCCCATGTTAAGCTGGGCCGATATGTCCGCTTCGAGTGGAACAGCCCCGAACTTAACGCCTGGTGGGACCGTCGCCGTAAGGGCAATTCGGCACCGATATCAGGCGGGTCAACTGAAGCCACAGGACGGTTCTTGGTACGCCCGGTTCTACGACGAAGTCTCGGACGGGAACGGGGAGCCGAGATCGAAAGAGAGATGGAAGAAGCTCGGTCGCATTGAAGATTACCCACGCGAACGAGATATTCTTCCGATTTTTGAGGGCTTCATGCAGGCGGTCAACGACCGTCTCATGGGTGCTGTGGGGCCAGACCCGATTCTTCGGGTCTACATTGAGCAGAATTACCTGCCTTCCCTCCGTCTAGAGAAGAAGACAATCCGCGGTTATAGGGACACTTGGAATTTGCACTGGAAGGAGCGGATCCGAGACTTGGCTTTCGGCCAGCTCCACCCGGACGTCGTCTTCCGCCTCCTCAAAGAAATTGCCGACCAGGACGACATCAGCAAAACCACCTTGCAACGGGTGAAGGCGTTCATGTCCGGTGTGTATACCCATGCGAGGGAGCAGGGCGACTTTCGGGGAGCAAATCCGGTGACCGGGTTGCGGCTGCAGAAAATCAAGGCGCGCCGTGCGAAGAAAATGCCATTCAATTCCCTCGCCGAGACACTGGCCTACATTAAAGTGGTAGACGGGTTAAGGGCGAAGACGGCAATCGCCACCGCTGGCTTCGCTGGGCTTACAGTCAGCGAGCTCCAGGGGCTCGATTGGAAGGATCGCCATGACGGCCAGTGGCACGTAGAGAGAAAAGTGGTAGAAGGCAGAACCGGCGATACCAAGACTGCGGCTAGGCAAGAAGGCGTACCGATTATTCCGTATCTCCAGAAGATCACCGACAAATATTGGAAAAGTGTGGGAAGTCCCGTCGAAGGGGCGGTCTTTGGCAGATGGATGAACAATCTGAAGCGCGACCACATCACCCCTCAGTTAAAGAAAAAGGGGATGAAGTGGAACGGGTGGCACGCTTTTCGCCGTGGCCTGGCCACCAACTTGCACGAGATGGGAGTTCCTACTAAAGTTATACAGAGAGTATGCCGTCACGCCGACGAAGCAACGACGAAGAAGCACTACATCCATGCCACAGAACCCGGCGTGCGGAGCGGCATGCGAAAGCTGGAAGCGTCGATAATACGAGAGAAACACGAGAGACGTTAAAACAGCTAATTGTAAGTTGTTGATTGTAAAGGATGCCGACGTAGCTCAGTTGGTAGAGCAGCCGATTCGTAATCGGCAGGTCATCGGTTCAAGTCCGATCGTCGGCTCCATTCTTTCAAGCACTTAGCGATCAGTTCACCAACCCTGCTGCACATGCTGCACTTTGGATTCTCCGCTCAAGCAGTTGCATGGCGTCCTTCACGTCTTGATGGGCAGTTTGGATGTAGGAACTTCTGCGTCGTCGAGACATTCTCCTGGCAAAGGATCGCTTGGATCACGGTGTCCCAAACTTCTTGAGGTTCATGGCTAGTCGGCGACGATAGTTGCTGGAAGTGCGGAGAATCCGGTCATGCACTTCCTTTTATATGTCTTTGCTCCGATCATCTGAACAGCACAATCGCCGCAGACTCTCCGCAGCAGCGGATTAAGGCCGGCACGGCATCGTTTCCTTCAGACTGATGATTCCGTGTGTTGATGGGGCGAGAAAACTGCGGGGTGGGGGCTGGAAGATGATTACCGACAGACGTAGTTGCCTGCGGCATAAGGTGCATGGGCCGGTCTTTGCCAGTTTCGATGGCGTCACCGGCGGCATGATTCTGGACCTCAGCGAGCAGGGCCTGTCAATGCAAACGGCCGTCCCCCTGGAAACCGGCGGCCAGGTTCAGCTCCGCCTCGATCTGCCGGATTCGGACGCTCACCTGGAGACGACGGGCTATATCGCATGGGCAGATGCTCTGGGTCGCGCCGGGGTGCGATTCTCCGAACTCCCCGAGGAGGCCCGCCAGCGCCTCGATGAATGGCTGGTACTCAATGACACAGCGCCTGGTCGCAAGGCACCGAAGCTTACCTTGGACCGAGTGCCTGGGCCGGGCCGGGGCAGCAAGTCTCCAGGCAATGGAACCTCTGAGCCGCGATCCATTAGTTTGGAAGCGGAAGCTGGCACAGCAGAGATCCATGGTCGATCACCTGTTTCGACCTCAATTCAGTATGAATTCAACTCGCTTGGGTCGGATCTGAATACTGCGCTCCGGGTGATCAGCGAACGCGCGCGGACGCTCCTACGCGGCACTGGCGCCGCCATCGCGCTCGTCGACAGAGGTCCGATGATGTGCCGGGCCAGCGTCGGAACCGGCGGACCACCCCTCGGAACCCGTGTAGACGTCAACTCCGGTTTTTCCGGGGGGTGCATACGCACAGGAAAAGCCCTGCGTTGCGACGACGCCGAGACCGATTCCCGCATTGAAGCCGTGATCTGCCGGCGACTCGGCATTCGCTCGATAGCGGCCGCACCCATCCGGTACGAGCGTGAAGTCGTCGGATTGGTGGAGGTTTTCTCTTCGCAGTCCTTTGCTTTTGACGAGGGCGATCTCGCGGTTCTGGAGCGTCTGGCACAGACCGTGCTCCTCATGGTGAGCCAGACGCAACTTTTCAAGCGCGGCTAGCGGTCGATATGCAGAGTCTCTTACTGTGTTAACATTCCCCACGTCGTTCACCGTTACATTTGTCGCATGCCTGAGCAGCCGTTGCACATCGAAGATCTTCCCGGGTCGCGGGAGGGAATCCGCATTCTGCGCCTTGCGGGACCACTGACGCTTTCCAACCTGTTCGGCTTTCAATCCAAGTTGCGTGCCGACAACTCGCGAGCGCTCATTCTGGACTTCACGGACGTCCCATTGGCAGATTCTGCGGGAATTGGGGCGCTGGTCGGGGCCTATGTCACTCGACAAAAAGATGGACGCAGCCTCGGGTTGGTGGGCGTGAATCAGCGGATCCACCACGCGCTGGAAGTCACACGGGTGGAAAACTTTTTTCATTTTTACGGAACCGTCGCCGAAGCGGAGCAGACGGCGTGAGGTCGTGGGGAAAGTTTTCTCCTTTCTCCGTGGCAGTAATCCAGCGCAGTAATCCAATCTGCCAAAAAGAAAAGCGACCTTTGCGGGCCGCCCTTCTTTTTCCGAATTTTGGTTGGTGGCCTAGACGCCCTTGACGTTCTCTGCCTGCCAGCCCTTGGGGCCTTTTACCACGTCGAACTGAACTTGTTGACCTTCCTGCAGGCTGCGAAAACCGCTTGCCTGGATGGCGGAGAAGTGAACGAAAACGTCCTCGCCATTCTGGCGGCTGATAAATCCATAGCCCTTGGCATCGTTAAACCACTTTACTGTTCCTGTTTCCATGATGTTGCTGTGTTCCTTTGGTGTTGAAATGTGCGCCGGAACTCGCAGGATAGTGCAGGCAGGTCACGCTGTAGAGCGGGGTACTGCTGACGACTGCAAAGATCAAACGCATCTAAATTGTACATATTCGCGGGCAAATGGCTAGAAGATTCTGCGCATACGGAGGTACTACAGATTGCCTCATGTCTCGCTGGCATCTTCTCGAAAGTTCCCCGACTGGGCCTTCCATTCTTTTGTATCGAGCTGAAAAATAAGGCCCATCGCCAGCCTGTTGCAACTTCCCGGAGCCTCATTCATCATCAACGTCATGCGTATTCAAATGGGGACGTGGGCGCTGGTTTGCGCCGGGATTCTCCTCTGGGTTCCCTTATCTGTTCCCTCGTCTGCCCAAGCCGACCTGGTCGGAGATGTTCGCGCCCAATTGGCGAAGAATTCCTTTTCCGCGGCCGAGTCGGAACTTCGCACCTACAAGGCTCAGCATGGCGTCACTCCGGAGTATCTCGAAGCCCTGTCGTGGATGGCGCGCGAAGCGGCCTCGACGAAGCGCTGGGACCAAGCTGATGCCTATGCCACCGAAACGCGCCGGCTCTCGGAGCAGCAACTGGCGGCGACCAAGCGCAAACTCGATGCCGAACCTCATCTGCCCATCGCCCTCGGCGCCGCCTACGAAGTCCTTGCTCAGGGGAGAGTGGAAAAAGGGCAGCACGCGCAAGCGGTCAGCCTGCTGCGCTCGGCTTTGGCGCGTTATGGAAATACTTCCATTCGAGCGCGGCTCCAGAAGAACCTCAACCTGCTCGCTCTGGTCGGCCAACCCGCGCCGCCCTTGCAAGCAACCCAGTATCTGGGACCGAAGCCGCCCGTTCTGGCGTCACTGAAAGGGTCGCCAGTTCTTTTGTTCTTCTGGGCGCATTGGTGTGTGGACTGCAAAGCCGAAGTCCCCGTCATAGCCCGCTTGCGGCAGGAGTTCGCTCCGGAGGGCTTGGTCGTCATCGGGCCGACTCAACTCTACGGCTATGCGGCGCAAGGAGCCGATGCCGCGCCCGAACAGGAGCGGACGTATATCGAAGAGGTCCGCGCACGATACTACGGCAGCCTGCAGGACATGCCTGTGCCGTTGAGCAAACAGAATTTCAATGCTTACGGGGCGAGTACGACTCCGACTCTGGTCGTCCTGAATCGCGCCGGGCAAGTGGCGATGTATCATCCGGGTGTACTCTCGTATGACGAACTGCGGTCTGCTTTGCAGAAGGCGGCAGCTCGCTGATTGCCCGCATATAGCGTGGTGCGCGGCTTAACAGGCTGCGGAAAAACACTGGTTCAAGCGGGTTCGGGAAGGGCACGACTTCAGTCGTGCCTCTAAGTCATTGAAAATGTGTTCGCTCTTTAGCTGCGGTGAGCCTTTTGCACACCGTCGTCCCTTCGTCAACTCCGGATCGCAAGAAAGGAGCACCAATGAAAGCCCGCAATCTTGGACGTTCCGGTCTCAAAGTTTCCGCCATCGGCCTCGGCTGCATGGGCATGTCGGAGTTTTACTCCGGACGCGATGACGCCGAATCGATCGCGACCATTCACCGGGCGCTCGAACTCGGCATCAACTTTCTCGATACGGCCGACATATACGGGCCGTACAAGAACGAAGAACTCGTCGGACGCGCGATCAAGGGCAAGCGCGACCAGATCGTGCTGGCGACAAAGTTCGGGATTGTCCGCGATCCCAGCAACCCCAATATTCGCGGCGTCAGCGGCAAGCCCGACTATGTGAAGAAGTCCTGCGAAGGAAGTTTGAAGCGGCTGGGCGTGGAGCACATTGACCTCTACTACCAGCACCGGGTCGATCCGGATACGCCGATTGAGGAAACGGTTGGCGCCATGGCGGAACTGGTCAAGGCAGGCAAGATCCGCCATATCGGCTTGTCGGAAGCCGGGGTCAACACTCTGCGCCGCGCTGCGAAGGTGCATCCCATCGCGGCGCTGCAGTCCGAGTATTCGCTTTGGACGCGCGATCCGGAACAGGGAGTCCTGGCGGCCTGCCGCGAACTCGGCATCGGCTTCGTCGCCTACAGTCCGCTCGGACGTGGCTTTCTTACCGGCCAAATCAAGAAGTTTGAAGACCTGGCGGCGGATGATTATCGCCGATTCTCGCCGCGCTTCCAGGGCGAAAACTTCCAGAAGAATTTGAATCTCGTAAAAAGAGTTGAAGAGATCGCGCGCGAAAAAAGATGCCAGCCGTCACAATTGGCGCTGGCATGGGTGCTGGCGCAGGGCGACGACATTGTCCCCATCCCTGGCACGAAGCGACGCAAGTATCTCGAGGAAAACGCCGCAGCGGTGGATTTGAAACTGACTCCGGATGACCTGCGCCGCCTGAGCGGAGTCTTTCCCTCCGGCGCGGCTTCGGGATTGCGCTACCCGGAATACATGATGAATCTGGTCAACCGGTGAGTGAAAAAGGTTTTCAAGCAAGGTCAGCTGCCGCCAGGTTTTTCGGCAAGCCGCGTCTCTACAGGGGCGGACTTCTTAATTCCGACTTGACGCTAAGGCCGCCGTCCGTTCCGTCCGCCGCGCCTCGAAGCCGTCCAGCACGGCCCACAAAGCTTTGGCCGCAGTCTCGGCGGCAGCCAATGCTTTCTTGGCAGTCTCCGGATTGGCCTCGACCCGCTTCTCGAGCTGGGTGCGCCACGCCTGCGCGTGTTGCACGTCGGCGGTGGCGTGCAAAGTGAAATAGCCCCGCGTCTTCTCATCGACGCCGTAAAGTTCACGCAGGATGCGATTTTTCTCCTGCGCTAGGTGCGGCACCTGCGATTCGTAGGCATAGAAAGCCGCCAGCGCCTCTTCCGGAGTGCCTTCGCTCGAGATACGGTGGAACCAGGAGATGAGCTTGCGAACTGCCCCAACCGGCCGCCGTTTCGGAATGCGGCGTCCACCCATGCCTTCCACAAAGTCGAGCCACAGTTCCGAGTGCGAACGTTCCGGCTCGCCGAAGGAATCTTCGCCGCCCTTCTCATCGGTCATGTTGGCGAGAACGGCGTGGCGCAGTTCGCCTTCTTCAAGGCGAATGCCAAGCTGCGCCAGATAGCCCGGGAACGCCTCCACCTGAGGGTAGTAATCCTCGGCGTATTCGCGCAGATCGTCGCGGGTTAGCTCGCCTGCCGACCAGGCTTTGTAAAAGGGATGACAGAGCAAGTCGTATGGATGAATGCGTTCGTCCAGCAGAGACACAAATGCTTTCGCTTCCGGGATCTTCGTTTCCGGGATCTTCGTTTCCATGATTGCCTCGATACCTCTTCACTATACCGGTCCGGACCGGAGGATCACAAGACGCGCCATCAGACCGGTGGTTATGCTTCACGGACTTTCTTCGCGCACTCTGCGGCTCATGGAATCCGCAAAAAGCTTGACGTCACGCACTCGATGGGTACTGGGCTACTTTGAATTTCAGCTACGCTTGAACATCTCGTAGAACCCCGTAGCGAGAACGATACAAACGAGAATGAAAACCAGCGTTAGCTTGGGAGCGCCACGTGCGAATACTCCATACAGCACAATCGGGATCAGAACAATAAAGAGGACAGTGCGATACAAGCGGTATGCTTTTATAAAACGCATCAGGCTACCTGTCTTTCCGCCCTCCGCTGCTCGTAGGCTCCCCAGAGGGCAACCAAATCCTCTACGCTCCATAGCCTATCCGTCACGCCAGCGGCCAATAGTATGCCACGTTCGCAGCCGTCTCAAAATCAAAGTAGCCCACTACCCACTCGATACGCAGTATTGCGAAAAGGGCTAAGCTCCGGCATAATAATGGTTTGTTTTTACTTCGCCGGACTCTTCCGGGCAAAGGATACTGAAGTCTGTGTTAATGATCCGACTGGCGCGCTTTGGTGCGCGCAAACAACCGTATTACCGAGTGGTAGTGATTGAGAAGGAGCACGCTCGCAATGGCCGCCCGGTGGAAGTGGTGGGGACGTACAATCCACGCACCAATCCGGCCACTTTCGACCTGAAACGGGAGCGCATTGAGCACTGGGTTTCGAAAGGCGCCCAATGTTCGGACCGGGTCAGGAAACTGCTTGCTCTCCCCGCGCCGGCTGCGGCCGCTTCGGTCGCCTAGCCATGACCTCAGGATGAGTCCTACGGTGGAGAGACGGGCGTCTCGCCCGTCCGGCCGGGCGGGGGCGCCCGGCGCTCCACCAGCAAGACAGGAGAAAGCCAATGATCGAGCCCAGCGCCAGCCCACGCGCCATGATTGAGTACATCGCCAAGGCGATCGTCGAGGCCAAGGGTGAGGTTTTTGTTGACGAGTACGACGACGGAGACGAAACCGTCATCGAGCTCGAGGTGGCCGAGGCCGATTTGGGCAGAATTATTGGACGCTCCGGCCGTGTTGCCCGCGCCTTGCGCAACCTGCTCAGCGCGGCGGGCTCGAAGCTGAACAAGCGCTACGCGCTCGAGATCATTGAATAGAAGATCTCGAGTAGGAGATCATCGAATCGCGGCACCGGACGCAAGCGGCGAATGGATTACCCTGGCGGTCGTGATCAAGACACAGGGACGCCGCGGAGAAGTAGCGGTCGAATTGCACACCGATGTTCCGGAGCGCTTCCGGCAAGACATGCGGCTATGGGCGCTCGCGAAAGACGGGCAGCGCCGCGAAGTGACGGTCGAGGATCTTTGGCCGCATAAGAGTCTTCTGGTGCTGAAGTTTCAGGGCGTTGAAACGATTTCCGATGCCGCGCCGCTGGTTGGAGCCGAACTTCAGCTTCCGCGCAGCGAACGCGCTCGGTTAGAGCCGGGCTGGACGTACCTGAGCGACCTGATCGGTTGCACAGTGTTCGATGGCCAGCGCGAGATCGGCCAGATTGAAGACGTCCAGTTCGGGGCCGGAGAAGCTCCGCTGCTGGTGGTACGAGGGAAAGAGCAGAAGGCGAAGCTGCCTTACGAAATCCCGTTCGCCGAGGCGTATCTGGAGAAGCTGGATCTGGAGCGGAAGCAAGTCCGGATGAAGTTGCCCGAAGGTTTGCTGGAAGTGAACGCGCCGCTGGCAAAAGAGGAAAAGGGAAGAAGTCGTTAGTCGTTGCTGTTCGTCGTTCGTAGGGCGCGGGTGGTTGATCTTTAAATAGTTTACTCGGCGAACTCTGCGTCTCGGCGGTGAAAAAGGTTTAGTCCGCAAATGAAGATCGACATTCTCACGATCTTTCCCGACTTCTTTCGCGGACCACTGGATTATGGAATCGTCCGCCGGGCGCGGGAAACGGGCCTGGTGGAAATCAGCATTCACGATCTGCGGGCATTTACGAAAGACAAGCACCGCACCGTGGATGACCGCCCCTTCGGCGGCGGCGAGGGCATGGTCCTGAAGCCGGAACCGATCTTTGAATGTTTGGAGTCGTTCGGCGACGTGGCGTCGCGTGAACTCCGCTTGAACCCGGGCGCGAAACAGTCGGTGATTCTGCTTTCCGCGCAGGGACGCAGGCTCGACCAGATGCTGGCAGCGGAACTCTCGGCGCTTGACCAGATCGTGCTGATTTGCGGACGTTACGAAGGCGTAGATGAACGAATCAGCGAGCACTTGGCGGATCGCGAAGTTTCGATTGGCGACTATGTGCTGAGCGGCGGCGAACTGGGCGCCGCGGTGATTGTGGACACGGTCACGCGGCTGATCCCGGGCGCGGTGGGCAACCAGGCTTCGACGCGGCAGGAATCGTTCACTGAACATGCGGAGTTGGCCGGCGACGGGCCGAGTTCGACCTGCGTTTCCGGCGGATTGCTCGACTATCCGCATTACACGCGGCCCGCGGATTTTCGCGGCATGGCGGTGCCGGAGGTACTGATGAACGGCAACCACGACCAGATTCGCAGCTGGCGCCGCAAGATGGCTTTGGCAAAAACGCTGCGCAACCGTCCTGACTTATTGGCGCGGGTTGCGCTGACGGCGGAAGACAAGGAATTGCTGGCCCAGATCAAGCTGGCCCAGATCGACGAAAAGAGTTAGGAAGGAAACGTTATGCGCAATCCGATTATCGAAAAGCTGTTGGCGAAATCGCGCCGCACCGACATCCCCAAGTTCGGTCCCGGCGATACGATCAAGGTGCTGGTCAAGATCAGAGAAGGCGAAAAAGAACGTCTGCAGGCATTCGAAGGCGTCGTCATTGCCCGGAAGCGAGGCGCCCAACCCAGCTTCACGGTTCGCAAGATCAGTTTCGGCCAGGGCGTGGAGCGCATCTTCCCCATCGACTCCAAGGTCATCGACAAAATTGACGTGGTGCGCTCGGCAAAAGTCCGCCGCGCCAAGCTTTACTACCTGCGTGGGCTCAAGGGCAAGGCCGCACGACTGAAAGAAGTCGAACAACAATAAGCGGATGGTTGGTGGAGAGCCGGGCGTCCCCGCCCGGCTGAACGGGCGAGACGCCCGTTCCTCCACCGTATGCGTTAACGCGCGGTTGCGGCGCAGTCTGCTCTTGCTTCGCGCGTCTTCTTCGGCGAAGATGCTGATCAGCCTCCGTGTCCAAGTCAGGATCCAGGTCCGCGCCCACATCGAAGACTTCGAACGCAAACGGCCTGTCTGCCTCCGCCGCCAAGTTGCGCCTGCTGAAAAAACTGCGCTGCACTCTTAATTTTGAAAAGCGGGCGTGGACCGCCGGCGCTCAACACGTCGCCGGAGTCGATGAAGTGGGCCGCGGATCGCTATTCGGGCCAGTCGTTGCTGCCGCCGTGATCCTCGATCCTGCATACCGCATTCGCGGCCTGCGCGATTCCAAACTGCTCCCCGCCGAGCGCCGCGAAGAACTTGCGCTCCGCATTCGCCAGCATTCGATCGCCTGGGCCGTTGCCGCCGTAGATTCCGCCCGCATCGATCAAATCAATATCTACCAGGCCTCGCGCCTCGCTATGCTGCATGCGGTGCAGCAACTCGCACCTGCGGCGAGCTATCTTCTGGTCGATGCGGTGAGACTCGATTGCGAGCTTCCGCAACAACCGATCATTCACGGTGACGCGCTCTCTGCCTCCATCGCCGCAGCCTCCATCATTGCGAAAGTCGAACGCGACCGCATGATCTCCGCCTGGGACCCGGTCTTTCCCATGTACGGCCTGGCATCGAACAAGGGATACTGCACGCCGCACCACCTCGCGGCCCTGCGCGAGCACGGCCCCTCACCGCTGCATCGGCAGTCTTTTTCGCCGGTGTGGAGCGCACCGATTCCGCAGGAAGTTCTCGGATTTATGCTGGACGAATCCGCTGTCGAAGTAATTTCCGCCGACGAAGAGCCGGTCGTGGCAGCGATCTCGGCGGGCTGAGTAACGAATTGTCATCCCGAGCGAAGCGAGGGATCTGCAGTCCGCCGCAAAATGCAGATCCCTCGCTTCGCTCGGGATGACAAAATCGGTAACAGATACCTGATGTCTATTTCGCCCGATAAATTTCCGTCAGCAGATCCGGCTTGGACTCGTCCCGCACCAGGTGTGGATACTTCTCGCCACTGTGATAATCCAGTTTCACTACGCGAAAGTAATCCGTGTTTTCCACGATCAGCTCAATCGGCGACGGACTGGTCTTGGCGGCTCGGATGGCGTCGTGCCATACATCCGGCGAAAACCTGCGGCCGTCCACCGCGACAATCTTCATTCCCGGCCCGATCCCGGTCTTGGCGGCAAGCATGCCCTCGACCGTATCTCGGATCACGCCATCGCTCCCGGCCAACAGTCCGATCGAGTAATGCGCGTTGATGTTCTTTCCGTCGCGATCCTGGGCGCGATCCAGTTCCGAAGGGTTCTCATCGTACACCAGTTTCCATCCGCTGCCTTCGACTCCGCCGAGCGGGGCGCCCGGGCCATGGTTGGACAGCCGTTCCGTCCAGAACCCGCGCCAGTCATAGGAAGCGACCTGGTTCAGCGCGTTCACAACATCGTCGAAGGTGTAGGTCTTCACCATGGGCGGACCGCTTGGCGCGCCATAAAACAGTTTGCAGAAATCGTCCAAAGATTTCGCGCCCTTGCTTTGCTGACGGATGATCACATCGGCCCAAAGCCAGTTGAGCACGTCTTCATCGTAATAATCGACCGGCCGGCGATAATCTTCCCAGGCGCGGGGAGCATTCTGCATGTCGGGAACGCCATCTGCCGTATCCTGCAGATTGCGCCAGACACGGCCCGAACGATGATCGAGATCCGCCGCCATCTGGGCCAGCGCATCGCGGGCCAACGCAGGCGCCCGCTCGCCGCTACGCGCTGCGAGCATATCTCCCAAGTATGACGTCAAGCCCTCATACACCCAGAGCAAGTCGGTCTGCATCGGCTGTTCGTAATCGGGCGTCGCCAGATCCGCCGGACGCCGGTACTTCCCGTTCCACGAATGCACGTACTCGTGCGGCAGAAGTCCAGCGGTCAGTTTCCGTCCGTCCTCTTCGATCAGCGCCCGCTCTTCGGTTCGGCTGTCATTCGATTCGTGATGCTCCAATCCGAAATGCGCGACGTGATCGCTCAGGGTCAGCAGGAAGTGGTAATCGGTGTAGTGCCGCGCCCCAAACAAAATTCCCGCTTGCTTCACCAGGTTGCGGTAATGTTCCCAGACTTCTTCCGGAGCATCGAGCGCGCCGGCGCTGTCGGCCGCAATATCGAGTTCGGCGGGAGGATTTTCGGCGGGCGGCGTCAGTGGCACCACCTTCAAATATTCGCCTGCGATCACCGGACCATCCACCAGCATGGTCAGCGAAACGGGCGCAAAATGGATGTCGCTGCCCACCTGATTGGAAACATGCAGCGACGTCCCAAACTTCCAGCCCGCGGGTAGCCGCAAGCTCGCGCTATACGTAAGTTGATCAGAACCGTAACCCGCGGGATACAGCAACAGCGCGTTCCAGTTGACGATGTACAACTTTTCCGTCGCGGACATTCCGGCGCTGTATCCAGTCTCATACGACGCGGGTGAAGCGTAATCGAGATTCGCGGTGACTTCGTTCTCGCCCGCCGGAACCTCCACGTGAAAAGTAAAGCCGTCGAGCAGATCGCGCCGCCATTTCAGCATCTTGCCGCTCGCCGTAAACTTCAGGCCCGTCAAATCGGTGATCGGACCGGTCGGCCCGTGCTCGCCGGGAATCCATTTCGGATAGTAGAGGGTGAGTGTCCCGGGCTTAGCCGGAATGCGCAATTGCGCGTGGAAGATCTTGCGCGGCGCCTCCGACGCGTCCACGGAGAGCGCGATGGTAGGACCATTTGCCCCAAAAGCTGAAAATGATGACAACAGAAAAATTGTTACGCAAAGAAAATTTCTTACCCCAAAATGTGAGCCCATTAACCCTCCAGATTGTGGTTTCGCCTCACAGCGATGCAAATAGGACAGTACGTTTGAATATATCAGTCTGCGGGTCCGATTCGCTGCCGCCAGGCACTCCGAGCCCGCTCCCCGACTGCTGCCATCAACCGGCATCCCAGCCTGCTATCATCCCGACGTGCCCGCGCGCGGAAAATTTATCACTTTCGAAGGTCTCGATGGCAGCGGCAAGAGCACCCAAATCGAGAAACTGGCTCGTTCCCTGCGCGCCCACGGCCTCTCCGTCACCATCACCCGCGAACCGGGCGGCACGGCCGCGGGCGAAAAGATTCGCGAAGTGCTGCTGCACTCCGCCACCTCGGGCCTTTCTCCGCTCACGGAAATGGCGCTCATGTTCGCTTCCCGCGCCCAGCACATTCACGAGGTCATTCTGCCCGCGCTCGCCGAGGGACGCATCGTGCTCTGCGATCGCTTCACCGATTCGACCGAGGCTTATCAGGGTGGAGGCCGCAAGCTGGGCACGAAGCCGGTGCTCGAGATGCACGAAATCCTCTGCGGCAACCTGCAACCCGATCTGACCATCCTGCTGGATAACGAAGTGGCGTTCAGCGTCGAGCGCGCCCGGCGCCGCAACCGAAAACACAAAGGTGCCCGGTCAGAAAAAGGCTCGGAAAGAGACGAGAACCGCTTCGAGCAGGAAAACCGGGCTTTTTTCGGACGCGTCCGCCACGCCTACATGGCCATCGCGGCCCGCGAGCCCCACCGAGTGCACGTAGTAAACGCCCGCGGCACTCCCAGCGAAACGCATGCGGTTATCATGGAGTTGGTGCGAAAGAAGCTGAAGATCTAGGGGAATTTGGTAATTGTGTAAATTTGTAATTTGGTAATTTGAAATCCGCAATCGAGGCTGAGTTTCAAATTACAAAATTACCCGATTACCAAATTACAAAATTCACCCTATGCCCTTTTCTGATTTCGCCGGCAACCCGGAAACCGTTCATCGCCTGCGCGAGATGCTGGCGCGCAACCGGTTTCCGCACGCCGTCATTCTTTCCGGTGCGCATGGATCGGGCAAGTACACGCTCGCGCTGATGCTCGCCCGCGCGATGAACTGCCTGGAGCAGTCTTTTGTCGGAGGCACCGGAGGCAACGACGGCTTGCCCGACTTCTGCGGACGCTGCTCGAACTGCACTCGCATCGCGCAATCTGAAGACCTCGACTCCCGCTTCGCCGAAGCCGTCGAGGCTCGCGAAAATCTGCGCGACACGGATAAGAAAGAAACCCGGCTCTTCGTCCAGACTCACCCTGACGTGCTCATCATCCCGCCCGATCCGCCGCAACTGATGATCAAGGTCGATCAGGTTCGCCACGTCATTCAGACCATCTACTATCGCCCCGCCGAAGCCCGCGAGCGCGTTTACGTCTTCACCAGTTCGGCGTTCATGAAAGAGGCCGCCAACTCGCTGCTCAAAGTTCTGGAGGAGCCGCCCGAGTTCGCCACGATTTTTCTGCTTGCCGAAAACCCCGGCGAATTGCTGCCCACGATTCGTTCCCGCTCCATGACCTTCAACCTGGGAGCGCTCACTCCCGCAGAGATCGAGAGCCGGCTGGCCAAGATTCGTCCCGATTGGAATGCCCGCCAGCGGGCGCTGGTCGCCCGTCTCAGCGAAGGCGCCATCGGACGTGCTTTGTCTTTCGATCTCGAAAGCTACATTGCCGCTCGCAACCACGCCCTCATCATGCTGAAATCCGCGCTCGGCGGCAACGACGACAACAGCGCCCACACCGAATTGTTCAAAACCACCGAGAGCTACCGCTCTGGCGCTGAAGGCCGCGAGAAAATCGAAAACCTTCTCCGCACCCTCTACTCGTTGCTCGAAGACCTGATGTTTCTGCAATCCGGCGCGCCGCAACTCGTCCGCAATACAGATATTCTGGGCGAACTCAAGAAAATGTCCGAATCCGCCGACTTCGCCTGGGTGCAGCGCGCCGCGGATGGTCTCGGCGAAGTCGAGCGCGGGCTGCGCCGCAACCTGCTGCGCTCCCTCTCGCTCGATGCCTTCGCGACCGCGCTGGAACGCGTTTCGTAAACTGACCGGTTCCGCTGTAGAGACGCGGCTTGCCGCGTCTCCCGCCGCATACGAAGGAGACGGGGCAAGCCTCGTCTCTACAAAAAAAGGAATTTACGAACGTCTCCCACGAGCTACTGGTGCGGCGGTTGCACCAAAGTCACTGCACAAAATATTGTCATCCCCTGCCCGCTGTGATACCGTAACTCTCAGTTCACACCTCTGGACCCACAAGCACAGGCTCAAGTGTTGTGGTAGATTCTGCCCGCCCGGCGCACAGGTGGTGCGATTTGAAAGATACGCTCGACTCCATACCAGCCGAACAACCCGCGGATCAGGAAAGCTTCGCGAATCGCAAGCTGATCCGCCCGACCCTCAATCGCGCCGATCACGCGCACAATAACCACGGCCCCAACCACGCGCCCGCCGAACGCAGAGACCGGGATCGGGACAGAGATCGGGACCGCGACCGTTCCGCCGCACCTGCCAAGAAGACCGCGCCCACCGAGCAGACCAACGCCGAAAATTTTTATTATCAGAAGCAGATGCAGAGCAAGACTCCCATGGTCATCGTGTTGCGCGACGGCGAGGAAGTCCACGGCTATATCGAGTGGTACGACAAACATTGCATCAAGCTGAACCGGGCCGGCTCCGCCAACCTGATGATCTACAAGCCCGCCATCAAGTACATGTTCAAGGAAGGCGAGAACGGGCGGAAGTAGCCGTCAGTTAAGAGCGACCTGCACCTCACTTGTCATCCTGAGCGAAGCGAAGGACCTATGTATCTGGCCGCGGAATGCACAGGTCCTTCGCTTCGCTCAGGATGACAATCTATACTCTGCCTCACAGCTTCGGCAGCACAATCCCTTTTTGCGCCTGGTACTTTCCCTTGCGATCCTTATAGCTGGTCTCGCAAACCTCGTCCGACTGGAAGAAGAGAATCTGGCACAGGCCTTCGTTGGCGTAGATCTTCGCCGGCAGCGGCGTGGTGTTCGAAATCTCGAGCGTGACGAAGCCTTCCCACTCCGGTTCGAACGGCGTGACGTTCACGATTATGCCGCAGCGCGCATAAGTAGACTTGCCCACGCAGATGGTCAGCACATCCCGCGGAATCTTGAAGTACTCGACCGATCGCGCCAGCGCAAACGAATTCGGCGGGACGATGGCAACATCGGCGTTCACGGTGACGAACGAGCGCTCGTCGAAATGCTTCGGGTCGACAATCGTGCTGTTGACGTTGGTAAAAATTTTGAATTCGTCGGCCACGCGCAAGTCGTATCCATAACTCGACACGCCGTAGGAAATCACTCCCGCGCTCACCTGCTTTTCCGAGTACGGATTAATCATGTCGTGCTCCTGCGCCATGCGCCGGATCCATCGGTCACTCTTGATCATGAAACTCCTTCGGCATTTGTGATTGGTAATTTGTCATTGGTAATTTTGCGCTGGGATCGAACTCCGATCAGACGGAGTTTTCAATCGCAAATTACAAATTACCAATTACAAATTGCTTAGGCTGGCGTGCTGTCATCTTACGAGACAACAGGCACGGTTGACAATCCGCCCTATCCCCCTTAGCATCAATAACTTGAGAAACACCAATCCAGGCGAAACGGGGGATACCCGTGATTAAGCTCGACATCATCAACGAAGTGGTCAACCGCACCGGGATCACCAAGACCAAGGCGGAGCTCGCCGTCGAAACCGTCTTTGAGAGCATGAAGAAGGCGCTCTCAACCGGCGACCGCATAGAACTGCGTGGTTTCGGCGTGTTCAACGTGCGTCCGCGCAAGACCGGCATCGGACGGAATCCGCGCACCGGCGCTGAAGTTTCCATTCCACCGGGCAAGGCCGTCCGCTTCAAGCCCGGCAAGGAACTGCAATCGATTGACTAGATACCGCCTGAGCAGGTAGCCCCGGCCGCCGCCGGACTAGCGATCCGGACTGACGATGCGGACACCCTGCATCCGGGCCGCAGTGGGTTGCATCTGAACCATGGCCCGATACCGTATGTCCGAACCCACATCCCCTTTTCCGACCGCCCTCGAATGGGAACCACAGCCCCAGCCCAGTGTCTGGGTCATCCCGCCGCCGCGCCAGCGCTGGTGGCTGCATATCCTGCTTTTGGCCGCGACCTTCTTAAGCACGCTGGTGGTGGGTGCACGCTTCTACGCCAACTTCGACATTCACCAACCGGCTTTCTCGTTCAGCAATGACAACATTCCCATGTTCCCAGTCGAGTGGATGTGGCAGGCTCCAGCAAAACTGATGCATGGTCTCTCCTTTTCGCTCACGCTCATGCTCATACTGCTGGCACACGAGATGGGACATTATTTATACGCCCGGCATTATCGCGTGTATGCGACGCCGCCGTTCTTTATTCCATTTCCGAGCTTGATCGGGACGTTCGGAGCTTTCATCCGCATTAAGGGCCCGATCCCCAATCGCGCTGCATTGTTCGATATTGGGATTGCGGGTCCGATTGCGGGTTTTATCCCCTCATGTGCGGCTGTGCTAGTGGGACTTTCGTTGTCCCATCCGCTGATGTTCGGCAGCGCACCACTCGAGAATGAACCGGGATTTCCCCTCGCCTTTCATCTTGCAGCCCGCCTGCTGCGCCTCGACGTACCGCTAGCATCACTGTCCTTGCATCCGATCGCAGTCGCCGGGTGGGTGGGAATGTTTGCGACTGCGCTGAACCTGTTGCCCGGCGGCCAACTCGATGGCGGGCACATTCTGTTCTCGGTGTTTCCAAAACTGCACCGCTGGGTTTCCCTGGCGGTTGTGGTCGCTCTCGTCCCACTTGCCAAGTACTGCTGGATCGGCTGGCTGATTTGGGCCGTAGTGCTGTGGCTGACCAGCCACCATCCGCGGATTCCGAGCCGTCCGGGAATCTCCGCGCCGCGAAAGTCGCTCGCTGTGCTTGCGATTGCAATGTTAGTACTGGCTTTTACTCCTGCGCCCTTGACGCACAGCTCCGGCCGAGAATTATGGCGCGAAGTTTGGCCAGAGCTCCACGACGGCGTTCGCCACCTGTTCCATCGCAAATGATTCTTTTCAGGATCTAGCAAGCTGCGCAAATAGCTGGCAGCTGCTGGCGGACCCTTGGGAAAAAGGAATAAGGAATGTGGACAAAGGGAAGCCGGTCGAAGCAGCTGCCTTGCCTGTCTCGGGAAGTCGTGAGCTGAATCGCGGCTAGCGGTCGGCCAGAGCCGAGCGGCGAATTGTACCGGATGCGCAGTGACCCGGATCACATCACGCACGTTAGATCCAAGCTAGGGTGAAGATGGAGCCTTTGATGTTTACCGGACGCCTGACACAAGCCACTCTACGCGCACTGGACTGGCTGGCAGGAAAAACGCTTTCGCCGGAGGATACGCCAGCGCACCAGCGTACTGGCCGACGCGGTGAGGAAGACGCCTATTTCTACCTTCGCCGGCGGGGCTACACGGTTATCGCGCGCAACTACCGCTCCCCGCATCATCGCGGCGAACTGGATCTCGTCGGCTGGGATCAGGATTTCCTGTGTTTTATCGAGGTGAAAACTCGAACGAAGCGTGACCTCAAGCCCGCCGAAGCCGCCGTAGATCGCGATAAACAAAGGGAGTTATCACTGGTCGCCCGCGACTTCCTGCGCCAGATGCCCTCATCGTGCCAGCGGGGTCCCCAGCCCGCGCGCCTTTCGCGGGATGGGGTGGAGTGGGGTCCCCAGCCCGCGCGCCTTTCGCGGGATGGGGTGAAGTGGCGGTTCGACGTGCTCGCCGTATACTATGAGCGCGGCCACAGCCGGCCCTCATTCGAGCTGTTTCAAAATGCGTTTCCCCTATCGTACAATCGTAAGTTTGCGGACTCCAACTGAAAGGATTTAGTACGTGCCTGAACTAAGAAAAGACCCCATCGTGGGCCGGTGGGTGATTATTTCCACGGATCGCGCCAAGCGGCCTACCGACTTTGTGCGCGAACCTGTGAAGATCAGGGGCGGATTCTGTCCTTTCTGTTATGGCAATGAAAGCAAAACCCCGCCGGAGATCCTGGCGTTTCGCCCAAGCACCAACGGCAATCCTCCTCAGAAAGACAGTCCGGGTTGGACGGTCCGCGTCGTTCCGAACAAGTTCCCGGCGCTCGGCATCGAAGGGAATTTGAATAAGCAGGCCGAGGGCATGTTTGACAAGATGAATGGCATCGGCGCCCACGAAGTCATCATCGAAACGCCCGACCACAACGCCACCCTGGCCTCGCTTCCGCCGAAAAGAATCGAAGACGTTCTATGGGCTGAGCGCGATCGCATTCTCGACCTCAAGAAAGACCGGCGCTTCAAGTACATTCTGCTCTTCAAGAACCACGGAGAAGCAGCCGGCGCGTCGCTCGAGCACGCTCACTCGCAACTGATCGCGCTGCCGATTGTGCCCATCTACGTGGTTGAGGAACTGCAGGGAGCCAAACAGTATTACATCTATAAAGAGCGCTGTGTCTTCTGCGACGCCATCCGGCAGGAAACCGACAGCGGCATCCGAGTCGTGGCTGAGAACGAAGATTTTCTGACTCTCGCCCCGTATGCTCCGCGGTTTCCCTTTGAAACCTGGATCCTCCCCAAGAGCCACGAGTCCGCCTTCGAGAACTCGTCGTCGCGCATGTTCGAAAACCTCGCGAAGGCGCTCAAGTTGCTGCTGATGAAAGCGGACCGCGTGCTCGACAATCCGCCGTACAACCTGGTCATACATACGTCGCCGGTGCAGGATCCAACCAACGAGTATTACCACTGGCACATCGAATTCATGCCCAAACTGACTAAGACGGCGGGATTTGAATGGGGAACCGGTTTCTACATCAACCCCACACCGCCCGAAGAGGCTGCGAAGTTTTTGCGTGAGGCGAGCGTGGAAGACGCTGCGCCCAGCACAGTGGCCGTTCGCTGATTAGGGGTGCTTGTGGAGCGACGGGCGTCCTCGCCCGTCCCGCCGGGGTGCTCGGACCAGGCGCACCAGCGCGGCACCTTATCCCTGGGTTCGGTCGAGAACCTCGGCATGCCATGCCATCTGGATCGCTTCCAGCTTGGCTTCGCTCGATTTCGTGGGGTCGTCTTTGAAGCCGGGGAGCGCGATTACATATTTGTGCAGGTCGGTGAAACGGACCGCGAGCGGGTCGAGTTTCGGATGGGTTTCAGAGAGCAGAATCCCGATGTCTTCAGAATCGCTCCAGGTGAGTTCTTTTGGCATGAATGATGACTCCTCATGGTCGTTCGCGCTTAACCAATCCTGATCTCGGTTTGGCTAAGAGCCAAAGCTAAAAGCGGGTTTGTTTAATGCTCTTCCGAAACGTAATTCCGGTTCCACGCCGGGATTTCGACGACCACTTTGCCCGGCTTCTTGATCACGGTCTGGCATCCGAGGCGCGAGTTTAGCTGAAGATCGGCGGCCATGTCGAGCTTGTCGGCTTCGTCGTCTTCCATCTCCGAGATCAGGTCGGCGCCTTCTTTCACCCAGACGTGGCAGGTCGTGCAGGCGCAGTTTCCTCCGCAGGCATGATCGAGATGAATGCCGAAGTTTAACGCTACATCGAGCAGCGACTCTTCCTTGCCATGGTCTTTATAAGGCAGCTTGCCGTGTTCGAAGGTCACCGTCTTACCTTCCGGAAGGAAGGTGACCTGAACCGTGTTTTCATCGGGAGCATCCACTGTGGTTGTTCCAGTTCCCTGCTTTTCTTCTTCAGACATGTAAGAACCTGCTTTATTTAAATTCTGCCTTCGCCACCGGATGGCCAGCCTTCGGGCCTTCCTCAAGATCCGTATCGTTCATGGCCTTTCCTTTTAGCGCTGTCGAAACGGCCATATCCATCATTAATTCCGCCAAACGCATCGTGGCCTCGTTCAGCGCGTCAATGCCTCCGCGGATCGCGTGATAGTCGTCGCCATCCTTCACCGTAACCAGAGCGTTCTCCAGCGTCTCTACTTTGCTGCGTTCCTCGCTCGTGAGCTCCTGCCAGGCCGGATTCTTCTTCGCTTTCGCGAGCGCCGTCAGGATCGTGTCTGCTTCGCGCCGAGCTTCAATGACCTGCCGCTGCCGGAAATCTTCTTCTGCGTAGTCGAACGATTCGAGCAGCATGTTCTCGACCTGTTCGTCGGTGAGGCCGTATGTGGGCTGGACGTCGATTTCAGCTTCTTTCCCACTGCGCTGCTCGCGCGCCGAGACGCGCAAGATGCCGTTGGCGTCGATCAGAAACTTCACTTCAACGCGCGGCATGCCGGCGGGCATGGGTGGAATGCCCTTCAGGTCGAAGCGCGCCAGCGACCGGCAATCCCGCGCTAGTTCGCGTTCGCCTTGCAGCACGTGAATCGCGACGTTGGTTTGGCCATCCACCTGGGTCGTGTAATACTGCGTTGCCGAAGCCGGCACTGTAGAGTTGCGCAGGATGATTTTATCGGTCACGCCGCCCGCCACTTCAATTCCCAGAGAAAGCGGAGTTACGTCGAGTAACAGCATCTCTTTCGTGATATCAGAGCCGCCGCCGAGAATATTTGCCTGCACGGCCGCGCCGAGCGCAACCACTTCGTCCGGATTTAAATCCGTGTGCGGCACGCGCTGAAACAGATCCTGCACCAACCGCCGCACCTTGGGAATGCGCGTCGAGCCGCCGACCAGTACTACCTCGTCGATCTGTTCGGGCTTCAGGTTTGCATCTTTGAGTGCCTGCTTGCAGGGGCCGACGGTGCGGTCAATGATCGGTTGGATCATCTGCTCGAAAACTTCGAGCGAAATTTCCCGCTGATACCTCTTTCCACCGGGCAAATCGACATCAAGTTTTGCCGCGGGCTGCGACGAAAGAGCAATCTTGGCCTCAATCACGGCCTGGCGGATGCGCGCCACAGCCTCGCCGCTGCGCCGGACCTCGTTCTCGAATCCGAGCCCGAACTCGCCCCGAATGTCATCGAGAGCGATCGCGATCAGCAGGTTGTCTATGTCGTCGCCGCCGAGATGCGTGTCGCCATTGGTGGCAATCACCTCGAAAATGCCGTCGTGCAGTTTGAGAATCGAGATGTCGAACGTGCCGCCGCCCAGATCGTAAACCACAACGATGCCGTGCTTCTTCTTGTCCAGGCCGTAAGCGAGCGATGCTGCCGTCGGCTCGTTCACCAGCCGCAAAACATTCAGCCCGGCGATGCGGCCGGCGTCTTTCGTTGCCTGACGCTGCGCGTCATTAAAGTATGCGGGGACAGTGATGACCGCCTGGGTTACGGCCGCACCGAAGAACCGCTCGGCATTGCGCTTCAGTTGGCGCAGGATGAAGGCCGACACTTCCGGTGGCGTGAAGGTTTTTTCACCCAGCTTGATACGGATAACTTCCCCTGACTGCAAGTCGTCCGCCAACTGGAACGGAAACAGCTTCAGCTCTTCCTGTATATCCTCGACGCCGCGCCCCATCAGACGCTTGACGGAGTAAACCGCCCGCTCCGGCGTCTCGATCAGATACTTGCGCGCGGCGTTGCCCACCACGATCTGGTTCTTCTCATCGAGCGCCACCACCGAGGGCACAAGGTTCAGCCCGTCTTCTCCGGGAATGACGACAGGGGAATCCCCCTGCATGTAGGCCACCAGCGAGTTGGTGGTGCCGAGATCGATGCCGACGATGGTATCAGTAGCCATCTTTTTAATTGCAGAATTCAGAAGTCAGATTGCGGAAGTGAAAACCAAACCCACGCATGGTTTTACTTCTGCAATCTAACTTCTTACTTCTGACTTAGTCTTCCAATGCCTCATTCACGTCGCGTACCAGGTTCCGGACATAGTTCCTGCGGTTCAGCACATCCAGCATCCGGTCGAGGATCTTCCGCCGGTCGGCTTCGGTTCCGTTGTCCACGAATTTGTCCCAGTTATTCCATTCGGTCCTGAGTTCGTTGAAGAGCGCATCGTATTTTTCCTCCAGCGAAAGCTTGGCCTTACCGATTTCCTCAAGCAAAGCGGGGTCGTCTTCGCCCATCTTTTTCTGCATGCGCAGTTCTTCCAGATGCATGTTGAGTTCGAAGACTTCCTCCAAAAGATCGGGAGGCACGACCTGCTTCTTCAATTCCCCGGTAGCGCGGGCCTTTTCCGTCGCCTGTTTCGATTGCTCTTCCAATTCGACGCCCTCGAGGCGTAACAGGTACTCCGTGCGCTTGATCGGATCTTTCAGCGTGCGGTAGGCGTCGTTGAGCATCGAACTTTGCTCCAGGCTAAAAGCACGTTCCTCGGGATTCGCCTGCGCAAATAGGTCGGGATGGAGCCGGCGACTCAGCGCGTAGAACTCTTTTTCCAGCGCGGCCGTGTCCAGGTTGAGCTTGCGCGGAAATCCAAAAAACGCGAAATAGTCCACCGGAACCGGCGGCTGCACTTTGCCGCAGGAGTTGCAGAAATGCACCGCGCGCATCGTGCCGCACGACCAGCAACGTGGAGTTGCCTCTCCGGGCGATTGTCCGGGAATGATCAAAGACGATTTGGATTCGGTCATTTTGTAATTTTGTAATCGGGTAATTTTGTAATTTGAAGGCAATCGGCCTTGCAGGTTTTAAATTGCAAATTTACCCGATTACCAAATTACAAAATCATCTCTACGAGAACGAACTCCCGCAGCCGCAGGACTTGGTCGAATTCGGGTTCACGAACACGAATCCCTGCTGCATCAGGGTTTCCTGGTAATCGAGAGTCATCCCGTGCAGATAGATGAAGGACTTCGGGTCCACAAAAACTCGCACATCTCCGAACTGAAACACACGATCGCGCTCGCGCGGCTGCGTATCAAACCGTATGTTGTAAGTCAGGCCCGAGCATCCGCCGCCCTGCACGCCCAAACGAAGGCCGCCCTGCTCCGGCGAAACATTTTCTTTCACCATCGCTGAGCGAATCTTCTTGAGCGCGTTGTCGGTCACCTGAATGCCCTTGGCCGGAGCCGTGGGCGCGGCGGTTTTGACCGCTTCGTCTTTGACTGCTTGATCCATGGTTGATTCTATTTTCCCGTAGAGACGCGGCTTGCCGCGTCTCATTGGCGGCGGGAGACGGGGCGAGCCCCGTCTCTACGACAATTGACTTACTGTGCCGTCTGCACTGTCGCAGGCTTCGCGGTTTCCTGCTTCTTCTTCCAGTCGCCGATCGCGGCTCGGATCGCATCCTCGGCCAGCACCGAGCAGTGAATTTTCACCGGCGGCAAGGCCAGTTCCTTCACGATCTCGGTGTTCTTGATCTCGAGGGCTTGGTCAACCGTCTTGCCCTTGACCCATTCGGTCGCCAGCGAAGACGATGCAATCGCCGAACCGCAACCGAAGGTCTTGAACTTGGCGTCTTCGATGATGTTGGTCTGCGGGTTGACCTTGATCTGCAGCTTCATCACGTCGCCGCACTCCGGCGCGCCGACCAGCCCGGTGCCCACATCGGCATCCTTCTTGTCCATTGAACCCACGTTGCGTGGATTGTTGTAGTGGTCGATCACCTTATCGCTGTATGACATTTCTTTTCACCCCTTGTTAAAGACCCCTTCTTAAAATTTTCAAAGTTGCACCAAAGCCACCGCCTCTAGTGCGCTTCCGCCGCCCACTTCACACTCTTCAAGTCCACACCCTCTTTCGCCATTTCGTAGAGTGGCGATAGTTCGCGCAGACGCAATACCGTCTCAACCACGCGGTCGGCCACGTAATCGATCTCGGCCTCGGTGTTAAATCGCCCGATGCCGAAGCGGATCGAGCTGTGCGCCAGATCGTCGCCCGTGCCGAGAGCCTTCAATACATAAGATGGTTCAAGTGTCGCCGAGGTGCATGCCGATCCGCTTGAAACCGCGATATCGTTGATGCCCATCAAAAGCGACTCGCCCTCCACATAGGCAAAGCTGATGTTCAGATTGCCGGGCAGCCGATGTTCCATGGAGCCGTTGATATACACTTCGTCAAGCCGGCTCATGATGCTGTCTTTCAGCCGGTTGCGCAGGCCCGCCATTTTACAGGATTCCTGCGGCATCTCTTCCTGCGCGATGGCGCACGCCTTGCCGAGGCCGGCGATGCCGGGAACATTGAGCGTTCCGGAGCGCATGCCGCGCTCGTGGCCGCCACCGTCAATCTGCGCCACCAACTGCACTCGCGGATTCTTGCGGCGCACGTAAAGCGCGCCCGCACCTTTCGGCCCATACAGCTTGTGCCCGGTGATGGACGCGACATCGAGGTTCATCTTGTTCACGTCGATCGGCACCTTGCCGATTGCCTGTACCGCGTCGGAGTGGAAGATCACGCCCCGTTCGCGGCATAGCTTGCCGATTTCCGCGATCGGCTGTAGTACGCCGATCTCGTTGTTCGCTGCCATGATCGTGACCAGGATCGTCTTCTCGTCCATCGCGCGCTTCAGGTCATCGAGGTCAACCAACCCGTCCTTTTGCACCGGCAGATAGGTCACGCGAAAGCCGAGTTTCTCAAGATGCTTGCAGGTGTCGAGCACGGCCTTGTGTTCGGTGACCGCGGTGATGATGTGGTTGCCTTTCTCGCGGTACATCTCGGCCACGCCCTTGATCGCGAGGTTGTCGCTTTCGGTGGCGCCCGAGGTGAAGATGATCTCTTTCGCGGTCGCGCCGATCAGCTTTGCGATTCGTTCGCGCGACAGCTCGACCGCCTCTTCCGCCACCCATCCGAACGGGTGATTGCGGCTTGCGGCATTGCCGAACTTCTCCATGAAGTAGGGCAGCATTTCTTCCAGAACGCGCGGGTCCATGGGCGTGGTCGCGTGATTATCCATGTAGATGGGCAGCTTGATTCCATCGGGAGCCGCATGCTGTTCCGCACGTTGTTCCACACCATGATTGGTCGGGGTCGCCTGGTTGCCATTCGTACTCATGATTGCTTTTCTCCTTAAAAAGCTTTAACTCGAAAATGCCTTAACTCGCGGCCGAAAAGCCGTCGTCAAGAAATCTGGTTACGAAATCGTTACCAACTCCGCCGGCTTCCTGGTCTCCAGCTTCTTGGTCTCCGATTTCTTTACATCGATGATTTCCGGCTCTTCCTTCATCTGCGAAATCATGATGTTCTTCAGCACCTGCTCGATGCTTTCATTCACTTTCCGCAACGGCTCGCGAATCGTGCATCGATCGCTCTGCCCGCATTCGCCGCGCACGGTCACGCACGACGTAATGAACAGCGGTCCGTCAATCGCCTTGATTACTTCGAACGCGGAAATCGCCTTCGGATCTCGCGTCAGCGTGTAACCGCCGTTCATGCCATGCTGGGACCGTATCAAACCGACCTTCGCCAGCCGTTGCAGGATCTTCGCCAACGCTTCCTGTGGGATGCCATAGGCCTCTGCCACATCCTTGGCGCTGCATGCGCCCTGGTCGGCGTGCTCGGCCAGATGCTTCATGGCCATGAGCCCGTAGTCCGCTTTTTTCGTTAGTTTCAACATGCCGGCGAATGCCGACCTATATAGTCGGATTAAACTCCGACTCTTTCGGTCGCAATTTAATTCTAATTGCGGCGGCGATTTCGCGCAAGGCCTGTCAGGCATCGGTGTGATTTCGTGATTTAACGGTAAGTTTCAGCAGGTAAATGGCTTAGAGGTTGGGTCGTTCCCCTGGGTTGGGGGTGCAGTTCGTGGCAGTTTTGAGCGCGCTCTAATTTCCGGCATGCGGCGGGCGTTTCAACCCCTGCAGCACCAGTCCGCAAATTTCGTCAGCGAAGTTTTCGTCGAGCTTGTCGTGGCGAATCAGAAAGCGCATGTAAATCGGCCCGTAGAGCGAGTCGAGGATGAGGTCGAGGTCGCTGTCGGCGGGTAGTTCACCTCGGTCGATGCCGCGTTGCAGAGTCTGATAGGCCTGTCTGCGTCTCGGCCACAGGAACCTCTCGCGAAAGGCCTCGATCAACTCCGGATCCGATTGGCCTCCGGCGACGAGCGCCGCCACGACCTTGCCGCGCTTGGAGCGGAAGATGCGAATCACGCGCCTCATCTGCAGGCTCATGTCAGTTTGTACGGAGCCGGTATTCGGAAAGCGCAGTTCCTCGTCGGCACTGGCGGAGAAGGCGTCGGCGACCAGAGCGGCCTTGGTCGGCCACCAACGGTAGACAGTTGTCTTGCCAACGTTGGCGTCGGCGGCGATGGCCTCAATGCTCAGTTGCGGGAATCCACCATCCTGCTTGAGCAGCTTCAGGGTGCTGCGCAGGATCGACTGACGCGATTCCTCGCTGCGGGGCCGGCCGGGCGGACGCTTCCCGTCACCTCGATTACTTCCGTTCCTGGCCTCGGCCCTCCGGGTATGATTTTGCGCCATGGCTAAAGTCTAATATAATTTAAATCCGAAACGTACTGTTTTGAATCTTACGGGGAAGTTCGCAGGCCAGTATGGGGGCCGCGGCTTCGGCAATACAGGTTTCCGCCAGTATCGTTTTCAGCGTTGCCAGTTTTCGTCAGTCCTATGTGGATTGTTGCGTTAGCGCTTCGGCGTCCTTACACGTTTGTGGTGATGGCACTGCTCATCATCATTCTTACGCCCATCACCATTCTGCGCACCCCGGTCGACATTTTCCCCGACATCAACATTCCCGTCGTCAGCGTGGTGTGGAACTTTGACGGTATGTCGCCGAGTGAGATGGCGGACCGGATCGTGACCAACTCCGAGCGCGGATTGACGGTCACGGTCAATGACATCGAACATCAGGAGTCGCAGTCGCTGAACGGCAAAGCCGTGATCAAGATCTTCTTCCGGCCCGGTGTCAATATTTCCATGGCGGTGACGCAAGTGACGGCGATGTGCCAGACCGTGCTGCGCGGACTGCCTCCGGGCACGACTCCGCCGCTGGTCGTCACTTACTCGGCATCCACGACGCCAATTGTGCAACTGGGCTTGAGCAGCAAGACGCTGCCCGAGCAGCAGTTGTTCGATCTGGGGCAGAATTTTCTGCGTACGCAGTTGACCACGGTCCAGGGCGCGGCCACTCCCTATCCTTACGGCGGCAAGCCACGCCAAATACAGGTGGACCTCGATTCCGCCAAGCTCCAGGCCTACGGTTTGGCGCCCATCGACATCGTCAATGCGGTGTCCGCGCAGAATTTGATTCTGCCGGCAGGTACCACCAAGATCGGGCCGACTGAATACAACGTGGAGATGAACGGCACGCCGCAGACCGTCGCCGAACTGAACGATCTGCCGGTGAAGACTTCGAATTCGTCCACGCTTTACCTGCGCGATGTGGCGCACGTGCGTGACGGATTTGCGGTGCAAACCAACATCGTGCGGCAGGACGGCGTGCGCGGCGTGTTGATGTCGATCTATAAACTGGGCGGAGCTTCCACGCTGACCGTCGTCAATTCCATAAAGGCGATGGTGCCGCTGGCGGCACAGTCGCTGCCGCGCGACCTTAATATCAAGGCTCTGTTTGATCAATCGCTTTTCGTGCGCGCGGCGATTCAGGGAGTCGTACGGGAAGGCCTGATCGCCGCCTGTCTTACCGCCGTCATGATCCTGATCTTCCTCGGCGATTGGCGTCCGACTTTGATCATTGCGGTATCGATTCCCTTGTCCATTTTCGTCTCCGTAATTCTGCTGAGCGCGCTCGGCGAGACCATCAACATCATGACCCTGGGAGGACTGGCGCTCGCAGTCGGCATCCTGGTCGATGATGCGACGGTGGAGATCGAAAACATCGAGCGCAATTTGGCCATGGGCAAGGAAATGAAGAAGGCCATCCTCGACGGCGCGCAACAGGTCGCTGTGCCCGCGTTCGTATCGACGCTGAGTATCTGCATTGTGTTTGTGCCCATGTTTTTTCTGACCGGAGTCGCGAAGTTTCTTTTCGTTCCGCTGGCGGAAGCCGTGTCCTTTGCCATGCTGGCGTCGTATCTGCTGTCACGGACCCTGATCCCGACCATGGTGATGTTCATCATGCGCGGGCACGAGCACCGCATCGCCGAGCCGAAAAGCTTCCTGGGAAAATCCCAGCGCCGATTTGAGCGCTGGTTCGAAAGATTCCGCGACGGCTATCGTCAACTGCTGGAAACCACGCTTGAGCACCGGAAAATGTTCGCCCTCGGCTTTGCGGCTTTCTGTTTTCTGTCGCTGGGGCTGGTGTTCTTTCTGGGGCGGGACTTTTTTCCGCAGGTGGATGCGGGCCTGATTCGTTTGCACGTCCGCGCCCGGCCTGGCCTGCGTGTGGAAGAGACAGCGCGTCTGTGCGATGAAGTGGAGCGCGTGCTGCGCAGCGAGATTCCGAAGGAAGAGTTGCAGACTGTACTGGACAACATCGGCGTCCCGTATTCGGGCTTGAATCTTTCCTACGGCAGTTCGGGCGTAATTGGGACGGGTGACGCGGAGATTCTGATTTCGCTGAATGCGGAACACCATCATCCGACGGCGCAGTACGTGCGCCGGTTGCGCCGCGAACTCCCGACGCGTTTTCCGGGCGTGGAGTTCTTCTTCCAGCCCGCCGATATCGTGTCGCAAATTCTCAATTTCGGATTGCCCGCGCCGGTCGATATTCAGGTAGTGGGCGCCGATATGCGCGGAAGCTACGACATTGCGCAGGGCATCGCAAATCGGCTGCGCCAGATTCCCGGCACCGCCGACGTACATGTGCAACAGATGATGAGCCTGCCCACTCTCTACCTCGACATGGACCGCACGCGCATCAATCAGGTCGGACTGAATGCCCAACAAGTCGCCCAGAGCGTGCTGATCAGCTTGAGTGGGAGCTTCCAGACGGCCCCTAACTTCTGGCTTAATCGAAAGAACGGTGTGAGTTATAACATCGCCATCCAGACGCCGCAGTATCGCATGACATCGGTGCAGGACTTGATGAACACGCCGGTGAACAGCGCGAGTGCGCAGGCTCCGCAGGTGCTCGGCAATCTGGTTCAACTCACGCCGGTGGCGCGTCCCGCCGTGGTCAACCATTACAACGTGCAGCCGGTCATCGACGTGTATGCCAGCACGCAGGGGCGCGATCTGGGCGGGGTTGCATCGGACATCATGAAGGCGCTCAAACCATTCCAGGACCATCTGCCGCGCGGAACGCAAATCGTGGTTCGCGGGCAGATTGAGACCATGCGGTCCTCGTTCTTCGGCCTGGGCGTTGGCCTTCTGGGCGCGATCGTGCTCGTCTATTTGTTGATCGTGGTCAACTTTCAATCGTGGCTCGATCCCTTTATCATCATTACAGCATTGCCGGGAGCGCTGGCGGGAATCTGCTGGTTCCTGCTGATCACGCGCACCACGCTCAGTGTTCCGTCGCTGACCGGCGCGGTCATGTGCATGGGGGTTGCGACCGCGAATTCGATTCTGTTGGTCTCGTTTTCTCGCGACCGCATGAATGCGGGAGCGCCCGCACGGCAAGCGGTGCTCGAAGCGGGCCACACGCGCATACGGCCGGTTATTATGACAGCGCTCGCCATGATTATCGGCATGGTGCCGATGGCGTTGGGTTTCGGAGAAGGCGGCGAGCAGAACGCGCCGCTCGGCCGCGCCGTGATTGGCGGCCTGCTCTTCGCAACTGTAGCCACGTTATTTTTCGTGCCCTGTGTGTTTACGATGATTCACGGCCGCCGCGAGGCACACCTGCAGTCGGAACAGAAGTAGACCGCAGCAAGAGTAGAGAAGAGCAAAAGTTCAGGCGGTCGCATAAATGGTTTTGGGAAGGGCGCGGCTTCATAGGCTGCTGAAAGACTTGGGTTTTGACTTTGTTTTGAAAGGGCGCGGCTTCAGCCGCGCCGATACGGAGCAAAAAGACGGCCGGCTTTAGCCGCTGGGGTGAGCCGCTGGAAGCATCCCATTGTGCGGAAAGGCGAGTATGCCACGCCCGGCCTCAGGGGCTAAAGCCCAATTTTCGCGTGCGACGTGGCGGCGCGGCTGAAGCCGCGCCCTTTCAAAGCAGGCTTTATGAATAATGCAGGCTAGAGAAAGTTATTGGAGACCGCAATTATGCCAGTACAACCGCCGCCCGGAATGACCGAGCAGAACGAGACCGAGCCCGTGCGCCCAGATGACTATCGGCCTTCCGATCTGGGTCCGGCTGCGGTAGGCCGGGCAAAGCTTCTGATTGGCGCCGCCCTGCTCGTCCTGATCACCGCCGGAGCAGTTACGTTTCTGAACCGGAAGAGCGAAACCGACGCGCTGGCGAAAGAAACCGAAGCCGTCTCGGTGCCAACCGTCGCAGTGGTGCAACCCCAATCCGAGCCCGGGAACGACGAACTTGTGCTGCCCGGAAATTTGCAGGCCTTTGAAGAGTCCCCCATTTTTGCTCGCACCAACGGCTACCTCTTACGCTGGTATAAGGACATTGGAAGCAAGATTCAGAAGGGTGAGTTGCTGGCGGCGATTGACACTCCGGAAGTCGACCAGGAACTCTCCCAGGCCCGAGCCAGCCGCGAACAGATCAAGGCGGCACTGGCGTTGGCTAAGATCTCAGCTGACCGTTGGGCGAATCTGCGCAAGTCCGACTCGGTTTCGCAGCAGGAAGCCGACCAGCAAGCGAGCGGGTACCAGCAGGCGCTAGCCAACCTTGCGGCAGCAGACGCGAATGTTCGCCGCCTCGAAGAACTCGAGTCTTTCAAGAACGTTTACGCTCCTTTTTCCGGCGTGCTTACGCGGCGCAACGTTGATCCGGGCGCGCTCATCAATTCCGGGGCTGGCGTGGCTGGCAGAGAGCTGTTCGATATCGCACGCGTCGACCCGCTTCGTGTGTACGTCAGTGTGCCGCAAGCGTATGCGCCGAACATGAAAGTTGGTATGAAGGCGAACGTTACGCTGCAGGAATTTCCCGGCCAGAAATTCCTGGGAACGGTGGCTCGCACCGCCGATGCCATCGATCCCGCCACGCGCACCCTGAACACGGAAGTGGATGTTCCCAACAAAGACGGCAAGCTGTTGCCGGGTTCTTTCGGCCAAGTGCATTTTGCGACCGGGACTTCTATTCCAAGGATTACGATCCCGGTGAACGCCATGCTGTTCCGCGCCGAGGGGCCACGGGTCGCGGTCGTCGACAAGGATGGCAAGGTGCATTTGCGGCCGATCAGCATTGGGCGCGACTTCGGAGCTACGCTCGAGATTCTTGGCGGGCTCGACATAAGCGATCAGATCATTATCAACCCTTCCGACTCACTCGAGGAAGGGCAGAAAGTGCACGTCGCCAAAGCGAACGCAGGAGATGCCCGCTCGTGAAGCGATTGCCGCCAGTCATCAAGAGTGACTTGAAAAGTGCCTTGCTGACCGCCGTGCTCGCGGGCTGCAGCTTGGTGTGTACTCTGGGCTGTACCGTCGGGCCAGGATATAAGCGCCCCACCGCGCAGGTTCCCGACACGTGGAAAGGCGAAGGACCGTGGCAGACGGCTGCTCCGAAGGATGCAATTCCCAAGGGGACGTGGTGGCAGCTATTTCATGACGCGGAACTCGACCGGCTGGAGCAGGAGCTGCTTCAGGCAAACCAGTCGCTGGATGCGGCGCGGGATCGCCTCTCGCAGGCGCGGTCGCAGGCGCGGATTGCATCATCAGCGTACTTTCCCACGCTGAGCGCCGATCCCAGTGGGCAGCGAATCCGCCTCTCCGGCAACCGTCCGCTTGAGGGCGGCACGCTTCAGAGTGTCAAGGTCGACACTGAGAACGAGTTTACCGTCCCGTTTTCCGTGAGCTACGAGCTTGATTTATTCGGACGCGTGCGGCGCAATCTGGAAGCGGCGAATGCTTCGCTGCAGGGCAGCGCGGCCGACCTGGAAAACGTGCGCCTGGTGTTGACCGCCGAACTCGCCGCCGACTATTTCAACCTGCGCGAACTTGACCGTGAAGCTGGAGTGGTGCGGCAGTCGGTCGAAATTCAGCAAAAGGGACTGGACCTTGTCAACCATCGTCACGAGGGCGGAGTCGCGAATGGGCTGGAAGTGGCGCAGCAGGCCGCGTTGCTGGATTCGACTGCGACGCAGCTTCAGCTCGTGCTGCAGCAGCGGGCGCAATACGAACATGCCATCGCCGTGCTGACCGGGAAGTCCGCCTCGGCTTTCAGCCTGGCTGAGGCGCCGTTCGACGCCGCCCCGCCAGCGATTCCAACTGGAGTTCCCTCGGAGATTCTGGAGCGCCGGCCTGATGTTGCCACCAGCGAACGCCAGATGGCATTTGAAAATGCGCAAGTCGGTTTAGCGATGGCTGCGTTTTATCCACATATTACGCTAGCCGGGAGTGGCGGTTATGAAAGCCGCGACATCGCCACGCTGGTCAACGCTCCCAGCGCTTTCTGGTCGCTGGGTGGCGATCTGCTGCAGCCGATTTTTAATGGGGGCCGCAATCGCGCCAACCTGGCGGCCAGCCGCGCCGCCTATGACGAATCGGTCGCTAACTATCGTGAGTCTGTGCTGGTTGCATTTCAGCAGGTGGAGGATGGGCTCTCCGGTCTCGCGTTGCTTAATCAGGCCGCGAAAACTCAGCAGGCAGCGGTCACCGACTCGCGCCGTGCGCTCGACCTCGCTAACGACCGTTATGTCGGCGGCGTCACCACGTATCTCGATGTGATCACCGCACAATCCACGCTGCTGAGCAACGAACGCCTGGCAACGCAGTTGCTCGGTCAGCAAATGACCACATCCGTTTACCTGGTGAAGGCTCTGGGCGGCGCGTGGGACGCCTCCGAAATTCAGCGCGAAAACGTGAGGCCGGCGCTGGTTCAGGCCGTGCAGCAGTGAGTCCACAGGCGGGGGACACTTTGGAACCCACCGTCGCGGGGTTCGCGCAGAGCCAGTAAGCAGTTCTCGGCAGAGCCGGTGTCTGTCAGCTCTGGTCGCACCCTCCTCCGCGGAATGGAGACGGAGGCCCGCATTCACCCCCGCGCTCGTTACGGCACCGCCAGAAGCTACGCCGTGCGCCGTTCCTGACTGCCGTAGCGCAAACGGATCTCACGCTCCGCAATCAGCCAATCCTGATTCTGGTCACCGTTCTCGCCGCCCGCAGTCGCTCGGCGCTGCAGATAGAGTTCGTAGGCGCGTTGGCGAATCTCTTCTTCGAGATTGACAGGAACGAGGTTGGCCGGCTTCCCGGTCTTGCGAACGTCCTTGCCAGATTCGGGCGCTCCCTGCACAGCGGCAGGCGGAATGGAGGCTTCGGTTTTCTTTTGGCGATTGGTGGTACCGTTTCCGGTGGTCTTGCGAGCCATGCTGTACTCCTTACAGATACCCAACTCCAACAACGGTTTTACGTAGTGAACAAGCGACATACGCGTACCCCGATAGCCGCTATCCGACTGTTTCCGACGAATGATGTATTCAAATATAGCGCGAACGCCTGTGGAAGAGTGCCGGAAGACAACGAATTTTTTTTCTCCGTACAAGAAAAAGCACCGTTTTGGGCAGGGATAAGCTCACATTGCCGGAAGGCAGCAAAAGTACTGTGGTAACTTGTCGAAAAGTTGCGGGTGCCCGCAGGATGGAGGGTAAGGCCTAAAGGCCACACTATGTCATCTGGCAATCAAGGTTCCGGAGCTAAGGCCGCCAAGGCCAGCGTCAGCGATTTAGAGCGCATGCTTTCCGAATCTCCGAGTTCGGATAGAGTCTGCCTGAAGCTCGCCCAGATCTTGCACGTGCGCGGCAATGAGGTGGCGCTGCTCAGGTTAGACAAGGGCAGTCTGCGATTTATCTTTCCGCCCCAGCTCCGATCCGCGGGCGTGCTGCCGCTGACCGGATCGGCGGTTGCAGCGCGGACCGCAGCGACTCGTACTCCACTTCTGTCGAATACCTTCATGCGCGTAAAACATGTCAGCCTGTTTGAAGCCGTCAAACTGGGAGCCGGGGAAGAAGATCGAAGCCAGGAGCAAATGCCGATTCAGAAGATCATGTCCGTTCCGGTGGCGCCCTCCGGAGGAAACGTGATGGGAGTGGTGCAGGTTTCGCGCAAGGGACTGGATCAGTCGCTCGCGGGCGCAGACTTCACCGACGAAGACCTGAAGCATCTGCAGCAGGCCGCCGAAATTCTCGCCCGCATGCCGTTCATGCAGGAAGGCGCGGAGATTTAGTACGGCCGCATCGCATTGCTTCCGCGGGAAATCTTCACACCGCTTGTCCGGCGCAAAATCCGGATGCCCAGGCCCACTGGAAGTTGAAGCCTCCGAGCTGCCCGGTGACGTCGACCACTTCTCCGATGAAAAAAAGGCCGGGCACTTTCTTTGATTCCATGGTCTTGGCTGAAAGTTCGTTGGTATCGACGCCGCCCGCGGTGACTTCCGCTTTTCCATAACCCTCAGTGCCTTCCGGCTTCACCTCCCACGCATGCAGTTGATGTTCGGCGTCAGCGAAGGCGCGATCGGAGTTGCCCGCTAACGGATAAGTTTCGAGCCAGCGATCCGCGAAACGGCGAGGCAGGACTTCTCTCAGCAGCAATTTCCAACTCGACTGGTCGCGATGGCCATGCGTTCGCAAATCGGCGGTGAGATTGCGGTCGGGCGCAAGGTCGAGATGAATAGGCTCCTTGCCGTCCCAGTAAGAAGAGATCTGCAGAATCGCGGGGCCGCTGACGCCGTGATGAGTAAAAAGCATCTTTTCGCGGAACGCTTGTTTCCTGTTGCGCTTCGTGCTGCCAGTGGAAGCAACCACCTCGGTGGAGACTCCTGCCAGATCGCACCAGCGCTTGCGGTCCCGTTCGCTGAAGACGAGGGGAACCAGGGCGGCACGTGGGGGCTCGATCTTCAGGCCGAATTGCCGGGCCAGATCGTAACCAAATGAAGTAGCGCCGATTTTCGCGATGGACAGGCCTCCAGTGGCGACCACCAGGCGGGGCGCGCTGAAACTGGCGTCCTCGGCTTGCACGGTGAACCGGTCGTTCTTCAGCACTTCGTTCACTTTCGTGTCGCACCGTATTTCCACTCCGGCGTCGCGGCATTCCTGCTCCAGCATCGCCGTGATGTCGCTCGCCGCTCGATCGCAGAATAGCTGGCCGAGCTGTTTCTCGTGGTAGGGGATGCGATGTTTTTCGACGAGGCGCACGAACTCGGCCGGAGTGTAGCGGGCGAGCGCCGACTTGGCGAAGTGTGGATTGGCCGAAAGAAAGTTCTCTGGGCTGCTCTGGAGGTTGGTGAAATTGCAGCGGCCGCCGCCGGAGATCAGGATTTTCTTGCCGATTCGGTCCGCGCGCTCAAGTACCAGGACACGCCGTCCGCGCTTACCGGCTTCCATGGCACACATCAGGCCGGCAGCGCCGCCTCCGAGAATGATGACGTCGTATTTCCGGTTCACGCAGTCCTGTTCCCGCAACAACGAGCTTAGCAGGGCTGGCGAGCCGCTGCGCTACGGAGTCACCTCCATCAGGATCAATGCAGAACCGGTTTCACTGATTGTGAGTAACCGATTGAATCTTCAACGACTGCAGGAATGTGACAATCTGCCAGCGCTCCTGTTCCGGCAGCTTCGACCAAACTGGCATGCCTCGGCGGACAACTCCATTGCTCAGGATCCAGAACATCGTGCCCGGTGTCGCCTGCTGCACCTCTTCCCGTAGTAAACTCGGGCCTTGCCTCGTGCCTCCCGCCTTGCTTCCGTGACAGTCGGCGCAGTGTTGCTCAAAAAGTTTTCCTCCCGCAGCCACCGCTTGAGTATCGCCTTCGAAAGGATTTTTCTTCTCGCTCGCTCTTTCGGGAGCTTCTGCAAGCGCGGCGTACGTTGATTTTCTGTTTCTGCGCGCAGCCGCGTCTTCCTTCTGTGCCATTGCAAGACGTGTCCCGAAGACGCTGATAACGACGACGCTGGCGATGATCACAGGACCGACGCCTCCGGCGGGGCGAAATAGGGCGAAGGGCGCTTTCATGGCCGGCCTCCGAACAACCGCCCGACGACCTCGCCGAAGCCGGAGAACTCACGCGAAATTCCCCAGCGCAGCAGAAGCCGATGGCTGTTGTCGTTCAGACCGAAGCCGCTCGAAAGACGAAACGTCCAGTCCGACGGAAGATTCCACGCGACCACGGGCGCGAGGTAGTGAGACGTGTCGTGCAGCCCAGCACTCTGTGTGTCGCCCAAGCCTCCGTACATTTCCATTCCGGCAATAAAATTCTCCAGACAGAAATTACAGCGGGTGGGTGAAGCCTTAAGCGCGAGCGGACGGCTTGCACCGACGGCATAGGCGAACTCCCAGGGCTCGCTTGGCAATAGGTTCTTGGTAACAATGGGATTCACGGCAACATTCCAACCCTTGAATGTGCTCGAAAGCAGAAGTTTCATCTCCAATTCGTGGTCGTGCTCCTTCCGCAACACGGCGTTCGAATCAGCGTAGTCGGATTCTACGTCGTGGCCTTCGACCTCTTTCAGAATCTTGTCTGCTCCGCTGGTTTGCTCGTACTCGATGTAGAGCACCGGATTGACGAGGTGCTCACGCTGCAACAGGCGAAAGCGGTTTTCCACTCGAAATCCCGTAAAAATCGTGCTGTCGTTGAAGGTCGTCTGGCCGTCCACATATAACTCAGTCGTCCACCATGCGGTAGCGCCGTATTCAAATTCCGTCCAGAAGGCATCGAAGTCGTTGCCGCCGCGCTGCGTGCCGAAGGTAGAAAAATATTCCACCTCCAGACTACCGGGCTCTTCGAGGTAATGGTCGTAGGTCACGATGTAAGGACTCTCCTGTGCCAAAACCAAAGAGGGCCGGCAAAAGAGCAGAGAGAAAATCAGCGCAATAAGACCGGGAAAGTTCCGCCGGATAGGCTCAGGAATAATGCGCGCGACCATCTCCTCCCCTGTTCGTGAAAGTTCTTCTTGCGACCCAGTCGCAAGAAGAACTACAATCTCAAATTAGAGTACGCCTGCATGGACTGTCAATGGCGTGCCCCAAAATTTCGTCGCAGGTCTTTTGCGATCAGTTGCGACTTGAAAATGGGAGGTTACGAATGCCGCTTCCACAAACCGAGATTCCCGGCCGTTTGCAGACGCAACTGGCCGACCGCGGGATCCGCATGACCAGTCCGCGCCGGGCGATTCTAAGCGTGATTGAGACCGCGACCAAACATCTGGATGCCAGCCAGATCCTGCGCAAGGCGCGGACTGTGGACGCCTCGGTGAATCGCAGCACCGTCTACCGGACGCTGGACTTGCTCAAGCGGCAAGGACTGATCGATGAGCTCGACCTGATGCATCTGAAGGGCGATGGCCACTACTACGAGCGCAAGCTGGGCCGCGATCATATTCACATGGCATGTTTAAGATGCGGGAAAATCACCGAATTTGTCAGCAAGACTTTCGAGTCCTTGAAGAGGCAGTTAGAGGGGGATTGCCACTTTCACATCCTCGTGGCGCGGCTCGAAGTCGGCGGATACTGCTCCGCTTGCCGGCGCTAAGGTTTCGCATACGAAATTCTGATTGAGATACTCTCCCAGGACTTGTAGATCAGGACTTGTAGATCAGGACTTCTGCGTCGCGAACTTCTAAACAAGAGGTGGCGCAATCTCTCTGCTGTTGCGCCACCAGAGGAGCAAAAAAACGACTCGGATTGGGGGAAGCCGCGTAGCTCCTTCACATCCCTTCTTCACGTTCTCTCGCGGTAACTTACAACGGTGCCAATTGGATGTCTGTTCAAAATTGCACAGTTGTGAAACAACTCGGGATCAAACCGGGCGCTGAACGTCCTCGCGGAACCGGGCGTGAAAAATTTGGTAGCCGATCTCTATGGTCAGGAGCTACGTTCGGGGTTGGCGGCTCAGCAATCGCTCCAGCGGGCCCTGATCTTCCGTGACCTCGGAAGCATGCTCTCCACTTGTTAAGCTCCAAGTGAGTTCCAGGAGGGCCCTTGCCCGCGACCGCTCAGAAACCCGCTCACCAGTCCTCTCACCAATCTACGATCAAGATTCTTTATGGCGAGTGCGACGAACACACACTCTCCGCCCAAGCCGCCGAAATGAAGAAAGCTGGGCATCACGTGACCACTGCCCTCAATCGCCAAGGCGTTCAGGAAGCCCTGCGCCGCGACGCCTTTGACCTCGTGATCCTCGGCGCCACTTTGTCCAAGCACGATCGCCATCACCTGCCCTACATGGTCAAGAAGGCCCACGAGGGTACGAAGGTCCTGGTCATGCACGCCGGCACTCACCATCACGAAGTCGACGCCGCCGTGGACTCCAACATGAGCATGCACCTGATCCTGGAGCGGATTGCAGCCCTGCTTCAGCCCGCGGACGTCCGCTAGAGGTTCTCCGTCAGGGCCACCCGTAGAGACGCGGCTTGCCGCGTCTCATTGGCGCGCTGAGACTACCGCTGATTTTTGTCCGAAAGGAAGCCCCCTAAACTTAAAATGGGCCGCGAGCCAAGAAGCGGTGACTCTTCCTTGGCTATCGGCCCATTCGATCCGGACTGGGATCGGAGGTGATATCTACATCGTAAACCCTCTGGTTCGATTGTCAAGGATCAACTTCCATAGTTCGAACTAGTTCGAACATTGTTCGAATCCGGGAAAATTCCGCGCCAACTCTCGCTCCAATCATTGACACCTCCTCCTCACAGTGTTACTTTTATAGGTTTTGGAAGCGGTTCTTCTTCCAGCAGGATCAGCAGGGATTCGACCGTCAGTTCGATCATCACAAAATGGACCAGACACTCCGACAACTAGGCGAACTACTGCTCGGAGCCGTGCCCACGGTCATCCTTCTGGCCACCCTTTACATCCTCTATACCTTTATCGTCCATCGCCCGCTGACCGCCGTGCTCGCCGAGCGCCGCAGCCGCACTCAGGGCGCCATGGAAAAGGCGCGCGCCGATATCGCCGCCGCCGAGGCCCGCACCGCCGACTACGAGCAGCGCCTGCGCGAAGCCCGCCAGAAAATTTTCAAGAACCAGGAAGCTCGCCTCCAGCAGGACACCCAGTCCCGCAACCAGGCCGTCAACCAAGCCCGCACCCGTGCCCAGGAACAGGTCAAGCAGGCCCGCGCCGCCATGGAAGAAGATAAGCGGCAAGCCATGTCCAAGCTGCAATCCGAAGCGGCCCGACTCGCCACCGATATCGTCCGCGCCGTCATGCGCCCCATGGCATCCCCCAGCCAGGCTGGTGGCCAATGAGAATGATGCAAGAGATCGTGTGGGGACGGGCGCCCTCGCGAGCCTGCCCTGAGCGAAGCCGAAGGGTCCAGGCCGAGCAAAGCTCGGCAGCTGTCGGTAGTCACAACAAATCTGGGCTTATCCGTGCGCTGCTCGTGCTGGCGCTGCTGGCCTTCGTGTCGACGGCCTACGCGCACGGACAATCTTCACCGGAGTCTTCCCCGCCCGCATCCGCCGGGCCCGCAAAGGAAGCCAACCGGCCCACTCCCGACCAAAAAACCGTCGGCCAAGAGCTGGCCCATGAGACCCGCGAGTCTACCGGAGAAGACCAGGAAAAGAACGCAAATCTTAAGTACGCCGCGCCGGTACGTTGGCTGGCGCGCAAAACCGGTCTGAGCGTGCATCAGGCGCATATGCTGGCGCTCTGGCTGAACTTCGCCACCATTGTTGTCATTGTGTTCTGGGCCGCGCGCAAGTTCCTGCCCGGAATGTTCCGCAACCGCAGCGCATCCATCCAGCACGCTTTGGAAGAAGCGCGCGCCGCCAGCCAGGATGCCAATCGCCGCTTAGCCGACATCGAGAATCGTCTCCGCCAGTTGGATGTCGAAATCGGACAAATGCAGGCCACTGCGGAAAAGGAAGGCAACGCCGAGGAAGTCCGCATCCAGAAAGCCGCCGAAGAAGACATTCGCAAAGTGGTGCTGGCCGCCGAGCAGGAAATTACCGCCGCCGCCAAGCAGGCCCGCCGCGAATTGACCACTCATACCGCCGGTCTGGCCATCGCCTTGGCCCGTAAACAGATTAACGTCGATTCCAACACCGACCAGGTACTGGTCCGGACATTTGCCTCCAAGCTGGCTTCGGATGCCTCTTCACATGATGATAACAACGACGGCGGAAAGGAGGGCCGGTAGCCATGGCTTCCGTCGTCGGCACCTACGCCCGCGCCTTCGCCGATGTAGTGATGACAAAAAGCAACCTCCTCGATCCCGCGCGTATGCTGCAGGAATTGCACGGCATCGAGGCCCTGCTCCAGGAAAGCGACCCGTTGCGCCGCGTCCTGGAAAACCCGTCCATTCCGGGCAACGGGAAACGCGCCGTGCTCGACGCCATCACCATGCGCCTGGGCACTACAAGACAAGTAAGGAATTTCATCGCCGTACTCATCGATCACCGAAGGCTGCCGCTGTTCAGTGAAATCCTGAAACAGTTGGAACAGGAATTAGACAACCGCCAGGGCTTCGCCGAAGCGCAAGTAAGCAGCGCGCGCCGACTGAGCGATCCGGAAAAGCAAATGCTCGAAGCCGAGATCGTAAAAATGACCGGCAAAAAAGTAAGAGCAAGATACGAACAAGATGCCTCGCTATTAGGCGGAGCAATAGTGCAAATAGGCAGCACCATCTACGACGGCTCAGTAAAAGGCCAGTTAGACCGGATAAGGGAGCAGTTAGTGGAAGGATGACCGCTGCGAGCCACGAGCCGCGAGCAAACCGGTTCGCTCGCAGCCCGAAACCGTGAAGGCGGAACCGGCGCTAACAGCGAACGACGAACAGCGAACTACTAACGACTAACGACCAACGACTCAGACTTTATGGCACAAATCAAAGCAGACGAAATTACCCAATTAATCCGCGAGCAGATCGAGAACTACGAATCGAAGATCGCCGTCGACGAAGTTGGCACCGTCATCACCCTCGGTGACGGCATCGCCCGTGTCTACGGCCTCGACAAGGTCATGGCCGGAGAGTTGCTCAGCTTCCCGCACGGCATCGCCGGCATCGCCATGAACCTCGAAGAAGATCAGGTCGGCGTGGTCATCCTCGGCGAATACACCGAGATCAAGGAAGGCGACGAAGTCAAGCGCACCGGCCGCATCATGAGCGTGCCCGTGGGCGACGCCCTGGTTGGCCGCGTGGTGAACTCGCTGGGCATTCCGATTGACGACAAGGGTCCGATCGCCACCGATAAATTCATTCCCATCGAGCGCCTTGCTCCCGGCGTCGTTGCCCGCCAGCCCGTGCGCGAACCCATGGCCACCGGATTGAAGGCCATCGACTCCATGATCCCCATCGGCCGCGGACAGCGCGAACTGATCATTGGCGATCGCCAGACCGGCAAGACCGCCGTTGCCCTCGACACCATTATCAACAACAAGGGCAACAACCTGATCTGCATCTATAACGCCGTCGGTCAGAAACGATCGTCGATTGCGCAGGTCGTCAAGATTCTCGAAGATGCCGGCGCCATGGAGTACACCACCGTGGTCGCCGCGTCGGCTTCCGAACCCGCTCCCATGCAGTACATTTCTCCCTACGCGGCCTGCGCCATGGGCGAGTTCTTCCGCGATTCCGGACGCCACGCTCTCTGCATCTACGACGATCTTTCGAAACACGCGGCCTCCTATCGCGAAATTTCGCTTTTGCTCCGCCGTCCCCCCGGCCGCGAAGCCTATCCCGGAGACGTTTTCTATCTCCACTCCCGCCTGTTAGAACGTGCCGCCAAGCTCAGCGACAAGAACGGTGGCGGATCGCTCACCGCGTTGCCCATCATTGAAACCCAAGCCGGCGATGTGTCGGCTTACATTCCGACCAACGTGATTTCGATTACCGATGGCCAGATTTATCTTGAGACCGATCTCTTCAACCAGGGCGTCCGTCCCGCCGTGAACGTCGGGCTTTCCGTGAGCCGCGTCGGCGGCAGCGCGCAGATCAAAGCCATGCGCCAGGTGGCCGGAACGCTGAAGCTGGAACTGGCCCAGTACCGCGAACTGGCCGCCTTTGCCCAGTTCGGCAGCGATCTCGACAAAGCCACCCAACAACAACTCAATCGCGGTCAGCGCCTGGTGGAACTCCTGAAGCAGGGACAGTTCTCGCCGCTGCCGTTTTCGAAGCAGATTCTGATCATCTTCGCCGGCACCAGCGGAGCGCTGGACGACCTGCCGGTCGAACAGGTGCGCGACTTCGAGAAAGACCTGTACAAGTACGTGGAAACCACGAATCCAGGCCTGCTAAACACGATCATGGAAAAAAAGGTTCTGGACGACAACCTGAAAGCAGAGATGTCAAAAGAAATCAAAGAAGCAAAACAGCAGTTCGTAGATTCAAGGCTAGCAGTAGCAAAGTAGCTGTGAGCTGCTGGCTCCTAGCTACTAGCGAGCCATGGATGGGAACACGCTCGCCAGAAGCTAGCAGCCGGTAGCCGGTAGCGAATTCATGGCAAACATCCTCGACATCCGGCGCCGCATCCGCAGCGTGGTCAACACGCGGCAGATCACCAAGGCCATGAAGACCGTCTCCGCCGCCAAGTTGCGCCGTGCGCAAGAGAGCGCGCTGGCCGCGCGTCCCTATTCGCAGATGCTCACCAATGTTCTCAAATCGCTCGTCTCGCGAGCCGATATCTACGATCCGATCACCGGACTGCCGCGTCATCCCCTGCTCGCCGAGCGCCCTGAAAAAAACATTCTGCTGATCGTAGTCACCGGAGACAAGGGCCTGGCCGGAGCGTTCAACACCAATATTCTGAAGATGGCTTCAAGATTCATTGAGTCGAAGCCCGATCAGAATATCGATATCGAATGCATCGGACGCAAAGGTCGCGACTTCATGCGCCGCCGCTACCCGATCACCCCTGAGAAGCCTTCTGCCGGCGGAGCGACAACCGCCTCTGCCGGTGGAGAGAGAACCGTCTCTGCCGGTGGAGAGACGGGCGCCTCGCCCGTCCACTCGGACACTGAAGTCGCTCCACCCCGCGCCGGTCGCGTGCAGATCGCAAGCGAATATGTCGGAGTTCTCGGCAAGGTCGACCATAATTTCGCAAATACTCTGAGCGAAGGCGTGATCGCCCGCTACACCCGCGGCGAGATTGACGGCGTCTACATTCTCTTTAACGAATTCAAGTCGGTCATCGCGCAACGCCTCGTCGCCGAGCGCCTGCTGCCCATCAAGGAGATCGGCGAAGTCGACGTCCAAATGGCGGAAGAGCCTTCCGAAGAGGAACGCAAGAAAAGAATCGAAGCGGCGAAGTCGGCCCATGTCGGTCTGCGTCCAGTCGATACCCGCGCCGTCGATGAGGCCGCCGCCAGGTTCGCCACGCTGCCGGTGGATTACATCTACGAGCAGAAGCCAGAGCGACTTTTCGAGGGTATTCTGCCGAAGTACATCGGCATCCAGATCTTTCATGCGCTGCTCGAGTCCGTGGCCGCGGAGCACGCCGCCCGCATGACGGCAATGGATGCGGCGACCATCAACGCCAGCGATATGATCGATTCGCTGACGCTAATCATGAATCGCGCGCGACAGGCCAAGATCACAAAAGAAATTATAGAAATAGTAAGCGGAGCAGCAGCGCAGTAAAAACAGATTTTAACTTTGTTTTGAAGGGGCGCGGCTTCAGCCGCGCCGTAACTGTCGCAAAATTAGCGGCGGCTTTAGCCGCCGAGTCGAGACTTCATCTATGTCAGAAAATATCGGACACGTAATCCAAATCGCCGGCCCCGCCGTCGATGTGCAGTTTACCGAGGCCGCTATGCCTCCCATCTATCAGGCCCTCCATGTCGTCAGTGACGGCTTCACCGTGCCTTCCCCCATCAGCGTCATTCTCGAAGTGCAGCAGCATCTCGGCGAAGGCCGGGTCCGCTGCGTCGCCATGGAAGCGACCGACGGCATGGTGCGCGGCATGAAAGCGATCGATCAGGGCGGACCCATCTCCGTCCCCGTCGGCCGCGGCACGCTCGGCCGCGTGATGAACGTCATCGGCGAACCCGTGGACAATCTCGGTCCGATTGCCTTCGAAAAGAGAATGCCAATTCACCGGCTCGCTCCCGCGTTCGATGAACAGTCCACCAGCGCCGAGATGTTCGAGACCGGTGTGAAAGTAATTGACCTCATCCAGCCGTTCTTGAAAGGCGGGAAAATCGGCCTCTTCGGTGGCGCCGGTGTCGGGAAGACCGTTGTCATCATGGAGCTCATCAACAACGTAGCCAAGCAGCATGGTGGATTTTCCGTGTTCGCCGGTGTCGGCGAGCGCACCCGTGAAGGCAATGACCTCTGGCTCGAAATGAGCGAGTCGGGAGTCATCAAGCCCGGAGTGCCCGCCGAGTCAAAGGCCGCTTTGATCTATGGCCAGATGACCGAGCCCCCCGGAGCGCGCCTCCGCGTTGCGCTCACCGCGCTAACCGTAGCCGAATATTTCCGCGATGAAGAAGGCTCCGACACGCTCCTCTTCATCGACAACATTTTCCGTTTCACCCAAGCCGGTTCCGAAGTATCCGCCCTGTTAGGCCGCATGCCATCTGCTGTTGGTTATCAACCTAACTTAGCTACGGAGATGGGGGAGTTACAGGAGCGGATTACTTCTACTAAGAAGGGGTCGGTGACTTCGGTGCAGGCGATTTATGTGCCTGCGGATGACTTGACCGATCCGGCGCCGGCTACCACCTTTGCTCACCTTGATGCTACTACCGTGCTCTCTCGCGCGCTGACCGAGATTGGAATTTATCCGGCGGTGGACCCGCTGGCTTCCACGTCGCGCATTCTCGATGCTCGGATTGTTGGGCAGGATCATTACGATGTGGCGCAGATGGTTAAGAAAACTTTGCAGACTTACAAAGACCTGCAGGACATCATCGCCATTCTGGGCATCGACGAACTTAGCGAAGACCAGAAGGTGACGGTTGCGCGAGCGCGCAAGATCCAGAAGTTCCTCTCGCAGCCGTTCTTTGTGGCTGAGCAGTTTACCGGCACTCCGGGACGCTATGTGAAGATCGCGGACACGGTGAAAGGTTTCCGCGGCCTCGTGGAAGGGAAGTATGACGACATTCCCGAGCAGGCTTTCTACATGAAGGGAACGATCGACGAAGTGCTGGAGACGGCGGAGAAGATGAAGGGGGCGGCAGCGTGAGATCGGTCGATGGTCACTGGTCGTTAATCGCCCGCAAATGCCCAGCGGCTGAAGTTCTGAGCTAACGACTAACGACCATCGACTAACGGCCATCGACTAACGACCAATGGCGAATACTTTCCAACTCGAAATCGTCACTCCCGCGAAGCTCATGGTGAAGGACACGGCGGAGGAAGCGCAGATCCCGGGGTTGGACGGGTATCTGGGGATTCTTCCCGGTCACGCTCCTCTGATTACCGAGTTGGCCGTCGGTGTGATTACTTACAAGGCGAGTGGCACGACGCATACTCTTTCGGTGGCGTGGGGATTTGCGGAAGTGCTGCAAGACAAGGTGACGATCCTGGCGGAAACGGCGGAGCGTCCGCAGGAAATTGATGTAGAGCGTGCGCAAAAAGCTAAAGACCGGGCCGAACAGCGTCTGAAGAGCAACGATCTTAAGGTTGACTACACGCGCGCAGGAGACGCTTTGCAGCGCGCCGAAACGCGTCTGAATGTTGCGAAAGAGAAGTAGCTTCCCGCCTCTGGGAGCGCAAGCATCAGAGTCCACTCCGATCCTGGCCGTCCGGCGGTCCACATCGAGGCGACAAAGGAATATCAGGCGGTTTACCCGCGCAAGCCTAAGGAGGCGTCGCCGCACTCTCAATACTATAAATAACTAACTGGACGATGTACTACTTTCACCTCAGTATCGGGTCCAAGCGATAGATGTTCGCCGGCATTTTTTCAGTACTTTCGTAACTCTCAGTTGGGCGGTTGAAGCGGTATTCTAGTTTTTGATTCTCCCCCTGTTTTTAGCCAACTCCATATTCAGGGTGCAGTGCGGTTTGTCACCGCGGGGCGATTGTAATGGCGACGATGTTTGGCCGTTTCGAAATCCAGAGTGAGCTTTCCAAGTCGGAGACCGCCTTGATTTATAAGGCGATGGACACGGAAAGCAACCAGGTCGTGGCGCTCAAGACGCAGAGTCTTGAGCCGCTTGGCGAGCGTGCGAACGCGTTTGTGGAGACGCTGATCGCCGAGGGCGAGAGCACGCGCGATCTCGTCAGCCAGAACATTGTCCTTCTCTACGGCGCAGGCGAGATCGACGGCCAGTTCTGCGCGGCGATGGAGTACGTCCAAGGCAACAGCATCGCCACCATGTTGGCGCGCAAAGAAGGCTTCTCCATCTGGGATCTGCTCGACATTACGCGCCAGGTTTGCGCCGGGCTGGAGCATGCTGCCTCGAAGGGTGTGGCCCACTGTTCACTGGAGCCTGCCAAGATCATGGTGCAGTGGGACGGGATGGTCAAAATCCTCGGCTATGGCATCTCCAACATGAGCCTCATCGAAGCGGAATCGGAAAAAGGCTTGGGCCGGCTGATGCCCTACTGTTCTCCCGAACAGATTCGCGGAGAAGCCATCGACCTGCGTTCGAACCTGTTTACCTTAGGCACGATCCTCTACGAGATGGTGGTTGGCCGGAAGGCTTTCGATGCCGCAGATCCCGTCGCGCTTGTCAGCCAGATTGAGAATGAGACGCCCGCCAGCCCGTCTTCGGTAAATTCCAGGATTCAACCGGCGGTCAGCGCGCTGATCATGAAAGCGCTCGCGAAAGATCCGGCGGAGCGTTACCAGAGCGCGCGCGAACTTGTGGATGACCTGGAGAAGTGCAAGGAAAACGGCAAGAAAGCGGCCCCTGATACAAAAAAGACGACCCCGGCGCCGAAGGTTGCCGTGGATTCCGCAGCTCGTGCGGCGGCGGCCAGCAAGTTTGTCTCCGCAGCCTCAAGCGCGGCTAGGCCCGAGCCTTCCCGTCAGCCTTCGGCTCAACCCGTGTCGTCCAAACCGGTTGCTCCTGTGTCTCCGCGAACTGACGCGTCGGTGTTTTCACCGGCCGACCCGCCCGCACCCGAAACCAGAGCGGTTGCGGCCGCTGCGGGCGCGGGCACCGGTGGGGGCGCCACACGCTTATCCGATTCGGAATCCGGCGCACGACTCATGGGCGAATTTGAAGTGAGTTCTCCCGAATCCGAGGCCGCGTGCGGCCCGGTTTTATCAGCAGGGGTGGTGGAGCCAGAAACCGAGCAGCATAAGCCCCGCGTGGCCGTTGATCCCATGATGATCGAGCCGGAGACGAGTTCATCGGGCACAAGTTTTTCTGACCTGGCAGAGATGCCTCCGCTCAAGGAACCCATTTTCGCGCCGCCAGTTCCAGAGCCCGCGGAGCCGTCGCGTCTCGTGACGCAGATCTATCCGCGGAAAGAAGAGAAACCAAAAATCCAGCCGCGGGAAGTCGCGGAGAAGGCGTTCCAGGAAATCGCCACGATTCCGCCGCGGCTGATGCTCTTTTCGATCCTGGGCGCGCTTGGCCTGATCCTCTTGATTGTGATCGCGGTCTTTTTTCATGTTCGTTCGGAAGACGATGGTTCCACGGCGGCTCCACGGCCGACGAAAGCCGTAAGCTCAACCTCAATCCAGCCCGCGGCCCAGACTCCGGTGGCGCCGCGAATCGAGAAGCCCGCTCCACCGGTGGCGCCCATTACGGAACCTCAACCCAGCCTGACGGTACGCCAAGTCGAAAAGCGCAGCTCGGCCAAAAGCCGGCGGGCGCCTGCTCCACCACCGGTGCCGGTTGTGATCCCAGGCGAGGCGCTGATCGACTCCAGCCCGCAGGGCGCACAGTTTCAGATCGACGGAAAAAGCGATCCGTCGTGGGTTACACCGTTTACCGTGACGGGCATGAGTCCCGGTAAGCACGTCGTATCCGTGAGCAAGTCCGGCTATTCGTCCGACATCCGGTCAGTCGATGTTGCTGCCGGCAGTAAATCATCTCTGACGCTTCGTTTGTCGCCGATGAATGCGCTAGTGGTGGTGAACAGCACGCCGCCCGGAGCTGAGGTCGTCATGGACGGCAAGCCTTCTGCACGAGTGACCCCGGCGCAGTTCGCCGTCGAAAAAGGAAGCCATACAATTCTGCTGCGCAAGCAGGGATACCTCGACGAGACCATCACTGCCGATCTCGGTCCCGCGCAGAATTTCCAGTACTCGCCTGTGCTCAGAGCGCTGGGCAATACTGAGGACATACGGACCGTCGGCAAGTTCAACAAGCTGTTTGGACGCGGCGGAGACAGCACAGCAGGCATGGGGTCCATCAGCATTCACACCCAGCCGAAAGGCGCCCAGATCGCGATCAACCAGCGGCTCCTTGATAAGGCCTCGCCGGTCGACATCATGCTGGGACCGGGGAACTACGTTGTGGATATCACGCTGACCGGTTTCAAGCCGGTCCACAAAGTCGTGAGCGTCGACAAAGGCGGCAAGGCCGCAATCGACGAAATCCTCGAGCGGCAATGACCGGCAATGACCGGCAATAAGCCTCGATTCGGCGAGCCCCTGGTCACACTTCTAGTTTGGCGCGGGCATTCCCTTCAGCTTCCCTCGCGAAAAACCCAATGCAAAGCGCTACCTAACTGATAAGTCGAAAGGCTTGATCAGGAATAAGCCGCCAGTCCGCCCTCAGGAGGTGTAATCTGGAATCAGCGGCTCCCGGACACCTGTCACTTGGAACCGTGATCCAAATCATAGTCCGCGATTGCGGGTGTGATGCAGGATAAGGCTAAAGGTAAGAGAGAGTGACATCGTGTCGTCGCAGCCCACGCCGGGTAAATTGAGTCCCGACCTGTTGCAGGCCCTGCACGCAATCAAATCGGTGCAACGGTTCCCCAAAGGAGCCACGCTGTTTCAGCAGGGTTCGGCGGTCACGGGTGTTTACCTGGTGGAGAGCGGCGAGGTTCGAGTCCTGCTGCCGACCGGTCACAGCCAAGGGCAGCTTCTGGAGGTCGTCGGTCCTGGAACCGTGCTCGGGCTGAGCGAGAGTATGACAGGGGAAAAGTATCGGGTCACGGCTGAGGCGGGCGACCAAACTACGGCGGCCTTCATTCCGCGCCAGGATTTCCTGGAGTTTCTGCGTGAGCACGGCGATTTCTGCATGCAGGTGGTGCGGCTCTTGAGCGAAGACTTGCACGCACTTTACCACAAATTCCGCAGCATCAGTGCTCATCCGGGACGTCCGCGGCACCGGCCTCTGGACGAGCAGTTGAATTAGCCGTCAGCTCAGTTCTCAGTTGTCAGTTCTCAGTTTTTCTATCTTTGGAGAGAGTCAACGAAATGCGGATGCAACCGAGGTGGCAACTCGAAAGTGCAGTTACTGACGACTGACAACTGACAACTGACAACTGACAACTAGTTCACTTTGAAGTTGACCGTGATCTGCGTCTGGATTTCGACCGGATCGCCATCGAGGTAGTACGGCTTGTATCTCCACTGGCGGACAGCTTCCAGCGCGGCCTGCGCAAGAATGGGGTCTCCACTAAGCACTTTCAGATTGACGACGTTGCCCTCTTTGTTGATGGTGGCTTCGATCTGCACTGCGCCCTGGGCATGAACTGCGAGCGCGCCTGGCGGATACTTTGGTTGTACCCGCTTGATCAGAAGTGCCTGGGACACACCTTGGGAAATTCTTACTACTGCCAGCGAAGGCGTGGGAACACTTGAAGAAGCCGAAGACATCAGGCCGCTCAAGTTGCTATCGTTTGCGGATGCAACGGCGAGTGGGCTGGGAAGTTGAGGCGCGGACTCCTCGGCTTGGGCCTTCGTTTTGGTTCCTGTGGCGTTCGACTTCACTTGTATGGGCGCCGAATCGGGTTTCTTCGTTCCCGGCTCAGGATCAAGAGCAATCCGAGTCACCGGAGAATTGCCAGCGCCGGCCGACGGCTTGTCGAGCGGCGTCGCTGTAGTCGTTTTGGGAGCTAAGGTTTGGGTTGCGGCATTCGCCCGGCCGGGTGTGCTCTTCGAAGGTGCCGCCACCGGGGAGGACATGGGTGCCGGAGCAGGAGCAGGTTGTCCCAAAGTCTGGGGCGCCCTGACGTGCTGCGGTGCGAGATCTGTGGCGAACTTGCCGAGCTTCCAGCCGAGCGCGGCGAGAGCCAGGACAGCCACGGCTGCGATCAGGAATTTCTTGCTGCCGCCCGATCGACTGGAATCTTCTTCGCCCAAGGCGGCAAAAGACGGGGCATCGGAAACGCTTGCCGAACTATGCGTCGGAATAGGAGCGGCGTCGTACAACGGATTGGCGGGCTCCGATTCAACGCTCTTGTACTCTTTCTCTTTCGCTGGCGGAGCCGCTACTTCTTTTGCCGGAGCTGGTGCTGCGGCTGATCCCGGGACCACCGTGAGAGCGTAGCTCGGATTTTGGGTTGGTAGGGACGAGGCGGCGATTTTTGCTACTTCGGTCTTGACTGCACCAGGGGAAGCGGGCTGCCGCGCTTCCGCCGCCGGCTCGGCCGCGAGCGTAGCCGGTTTGTCCTCAAATTTTGCCGATGCTGTCAATGTCGGAATTGCCGCCGGAATCATTGTCGGCAGCGGAGCTTCAAATTCAGGAAGCTCGGGAGGGCTCGGTGGTGGAGCAGTCGCTTCAGTGCTATGGCTTGCCGGTTGGAATGAACTGCCGACGGATACAGGAGCTGTTTTTGCGGGCATTGCAGAACCTGCCGCGCTGTTAGCACTGGTCTCGGCAGCGTCAGAGTTTTTCCGCAAGAGTCCCCGCGCGACCCGAAGCGTTCCCTTCGCCTGCTCAACGTTGATCGGCTTGGTGAGCACAAGGTTGGCGCCGATGCGGTAGGCTTTGGCCACGCCCGCTTGTCCTTCGACCAAAGCGAGGGCCAGCGAGTTCTGATTGGAACTGGAGTTTCTGGCGCTCTTGAAGAGCAGGGAAGCGTTCTGTTCGTTCTCGCAGTCCACGACGATGGCGTCATAGCGCTGCGCCATCAATTTCTTGACCGCAGCAAACGGTTCCTGAACCGGCTCGATTGTGAAGTCCAGTTCGCTGAACACCTGACTTATGACGCGAGCCAGTTTTCCATCGGGACAGAAAAGTAAAGCTTGGTAACCCATGATGAGGCCATCCTAGGTAATGTCATGGATACCAGCAAGTTACCGGGGTAATTGAGCGATGGTCGCTGGGCGATAGTCGAGGGTCGTTCGTGCTCCGACCTGCGATCGACCAACGACCAACGACCAACGACGTTCTGCTAAGGCCGCTGAAAGTCGACGATCACGACGGTCTGGAAGGGCTGAGCCTTTCCGTCGCGGACGTAGGGCCGATAGCGCCACTGCTTTACGGCTTGGATGGCGGCGGTTGCCAGGGTAGCGTTTCCTTCGATCAGTCGCAGGCCGTCAACCTTGCCGTTCTCATCAACCACCGCCTTGAGGACAACCGTCCCTTCCGCTCCGCCCGAGCGCGCTTCGACGGGATATTTCGGCGCAACGCTGTGAGCCAGCCGTTTCTCCGCACCCTTGGAAGAGAGAATGATCGCGCTGTTCTCCCCTGGTAGTTGGACGTTGGACGAAGTCGCAGCAGCGGCGTCCTTTTTACTGTCGCTGGGCCTGGTGGCGCCGGATTTGTCGGCCTCGGGCTTGCTGACAGCCGGTGCCGCTGTTGTGGCACCGGGACTTGAAGGCGTAACTGCCGTGCCCGGGGTCGCTGCCGGTTGGACAGGAACAGCCGCAGCGGCGGACGTTGTCGCTGTACCTGTCGCTGAACTTACGGCTGAACTTGTTGCCGGAGCGGTTGCCGACTCCGGCGCAGGTGCCGAGGTGGTGGCCGGAGCCAGTTGAGTCGACCGCTTCGTGGGATTTGCCGCCCGAGTCGGCGGCAGCGCCATTCCGGCGATGGCCAGCACGCGATTAATCTGCGGTTGGGCGATTTCCCGGAATCCGGGTTGATACATCCACGCGGCATAGAAGCCGCCGCCAGCGAGCGCGAGCATCAGCAACGCGACCAGCGGACCGCGTTTCTTCTGCCAGCCTTGCTGGTAAGACGAAGAGACCGGGGCGATAGATTTTGCTGCCGGTTGATCCGGTGCTGCTTTGCCCAGTCCCGAACCTTCCCGTTCCATTTCTTCCAGTTCCGCAAGCACTGGGTCGTCGGAAGGTCTTACTGGGCGCGCGGGCTTCGAAACTACCGAAACCGCTCGAGCCGAAGATGACTCTGACAAAGACGATGCTAAAAAAGATTCGGACGGCGGATTCAACTTTGGAGCGGCTGGTGTGGCATCGATTTCGTCTACGGCGGAATGCATCATCGTCGTAAGGGCTGGCGCGGAGAGCGTCGCGGTTAAAGCAGCGCTTGGAGCGGCGGTCGGAGCGGAGGTTGGAACGAAGCTTGGAGTTGGGTCCGCAAAGCTCGTCAGTTGCGAAGAAACCGCTGCGGCCGCGGCTGCCTGCGCGCGTTCTTCGGTCATGGTTGCGCTGGTGACCACCGCGCTGGGCATGACTGCGCTCGCTGGCTGCGGGGGAACAGGCTCGTTTGGCTGAACGTCTTTTCGCACACGGCTGACAGCCGTGCGAATGGTGCTCCGGGCTTGGTCTTTCGCGACCGGCTTGGTCAGAATCAATTCTGCGCCCAGGCGAAAAGCAGTGGGTAGACCAGCGCGGCCATCGACAATGGCGATCGGGACCGGATTGTTGCCGTTTTTTCCGCGACGGCAAACGTCAAAGATCAGCTTGGCTGCCGGCAGATTTTCGCAATCGACCAACACCAGGTCGAAGCTGTGCGAATTGAGTTTTTGGGCAGCGGACGCTCCGTCCAGGGGACGCTCGCAAGTCACTGACATTTCTTCTAAAACGCCAGTAATTGCGCTGACCGCCTGATCATCCGGCGACAACAGCAGAGCATGGGGCATAGCTCTCCCATGCTAGGAACCGCCATCGAAAGCCGCAAGTTACGGGGGTAAGTGGGGCCGCTCCCTATAGTTTCAGGGAAGCTCTTGGGTTTTTCCAATCGCCGACTCAGGCGGAGGATAGACAATCGAACTGCGGAAGGCTGACTTGTCGGCGGCCGCAAAATCGGGGAAGGGCAACTGGTGTTGGTCCCGCCATTGCTGTACCTGCTGTTCGGCTGCGCTGGCTTTTTCCTTGTCAATGCCGGAATCGCGCGAGAAATATACCGTCTGAGACGGGAAGGCGAAGCCGCTGCCAGATTTCTCGACGATCTCCATGATACGCAGCAACAGGTCTTCGCGGATCGCGTTGAATTCGTTGGAATCTTGGGTGAGCACGTAGCTGAAGATCTCAAGGCGCAAAGCGCTGTTGTCGAAATTGGCGAAGCGGATGTATGCGCTTTCGTTTTCGACTTTCGGATGTTCGTATAACATGCGGCGAATTTCGGCCAGCAGATAGCGGAGCTGGTCGGCCGCGGTCTCATACCTGATCGCGAGCGCAGGATTGAACAGAATTTTGTCGCGACGGCTGAAATTCTCGATGCTCATGGTGGCGAGAGTGCCATTCGGGATGGAAAGCTCGGTGCGTGCGTCGGTACGAACGCGAGTGGAGCGGAGGCTGATGTCTTCCACGGTTCCGGAGCGGTCGCCGAAGCGGCAGTAATCGCCGACGCGGATGACTTCGTCGCCAAGAACGGAAATCCCGCCGAAAAGATTTTCGAGTGTCTTCTGGGCGGCGAAGGCGATGGCAATGCCGCCGATGCCGAGGCCGGCGAGCAGGGTGGTCAGGTTGAAGCCCAGTATGCCGAACGCGGTCAGGATGGCGGCGATCACTACCAGCGCTGCCAGCAACCGTTCGCCCAGTACCATCAGGGTTCCGGTGCCGGTGCGGCCCGCGCTGATGGCACGCATGCGCATGCGCTGCATCGTGAGGCTGACGGCGCGGAGCAGAAACCAGAAGAATCCGATGCTGATGAGAACATTGATGGTCCGGTAGTAATAAAGACGTGGCAGCAACGGCAGGCCGAGGTAGCCGACAATCACGCGGTGGGCCAGCGCGCTGAATGACAACAGCAGCGGCCTGGACATTTGACTGTAGGAGTGCAGGTTGGGACGATGTCTGAGCTTGAGCCAAAGCCGGCGCGGAATCGCCAGCAGCAGAAGCACCGCCCAGCCGATCGCGAGCGCCAGAGGAATCGCGGCGAAAAGCGCCAGCCATTGCCAGAGCGGCATCCCGAGAAACACGTTTCGCACCAGGCTTTGCGGGAGTTTGCTTTCAACCTGATGAGCCTGAAGATTGTCATACAGTTCAGGGACTTTGCTGAGCGTCTCGGAAGAGAAGAGCCAGATTTTCCCGGAATTCGGATCCCCGACCCGGACGAGGACAACGGGAACATCCGTATCGCCATTGGAAAAAATTCCGATGGTTTGCTGATCGAGAACACCGTAATCCGGATTGCCTTCGGGACTGGTGCTGAGCTTTCGCAGGCTGCCCACGAAGGTGCGGTCCATGAGCACCTTCAGCTTTTCGGCCAGGTCCGCGCCCTGAGACTGGCGGCGCGCAGTGCTCATTTGCAGGTAATCGGCGGCGGTCTGGTAATTTCCGGCCTGCGCGGCTTGCAGGAATCCAAGCACGGTTCCCGAAGGCGTCCCGCGTCCCAGTTCATCAGTGGGCGCGGGAGTTGGTGTTTGAGCCTTTGCCCCACCCGGCAGCAAGCTGGTTACCGACTGGGCCATCAGCCCATGGAGAGAAAGGAAAACGACAAGAACTAACAGCGCCAATTTTTTCATCGAGGTTCCAGTAAGTGTACGTGTGGGGACGGGCGCCCTCGCCCGTCCAAGCCGAGCGCAGCTCGGCAGTTGCCGGCGGACACAGCAATTCCGGAGTTGCCGTAGTTCCCGAAAGCTCCAGAATAGCTGCCGCTACCTCTTTGGACGATAGATGTCGGTGGCTTGTCCGTAGAAGACTTCCGCCGATTCCATCATCGTCTCCGATAGCGTTGGGTGCGGATGGATCGTCATGCCTATATCGGCCGCCAGTGCGCACATTTCGATGGCCAGCACCCCTTCGGCGATCAGTTCGCCCGCGCCCACGCCCACGATGCCGACACCGAGCACGCGCTCCGTCTTTGGATCGATGAGCAGCTTGGTGAGACCTTCGGGCCGGTCGAGTGTGATGGCGCGCCCCGAAGCGGCCCACGGAAACTTGGCGACGGCGATCTCGCGTCCTTGTTCCTTGGCCTGCGTCTCCGTCAGTCCAGCCCACGCGATTTCAGGATCGGTGAACACGACCGCGGGAATCGCGTTCGGTTCGAAAGCAACCTTGTGCCCGGCGATGGCTTCAACCGCAGTGCGGCCTTCGTGCATTGCCTTGTGGGCCAGCATCGGTTCGCCGGCGACATCGCCGATGGCGTAGATCATGGGGTCAGCCGTCTGCCGCTGCTCGTTGATTTCGATGAATCCCTTCTGGTTGACTTTGACCTTCGTCTGGTCGAGGCCGGGGATCTCGGAATTTGGCCGGCGCCCAACCGACATCAGCACGCGGTCGAAGACCTGCTCTTTTTCTTTTACGTTTGGACATTCGAGGGTTACGCGAATGCCAGTCTTCTCGTCCTTGAGCGATTTGACCGTTGTGTTCAGCAGGATCGCGGAAAAAAGCTTTTCCAGGCGCTTGTGCAGAGGCAACACCAGGTCGCGGTCGGCTCCGGGCAGCAGGCCGGGCATCATTTCAACGCAGGTCACCTTGCTGCCGAGCGTGGCGTACACCGAGCCGAGTTCCAAGCCGATGTAGCCGCCGCCGATGACGAGCAGCGTTTTTGGAACATCGGGCAGGTCGAGAGCGCCGGTCGAATCCATGAGGCGCGGGCTGTCGAGCTTAAGGCTCGGCACAACCGTCGGACGCGATCCGGTCGCGATGATGATGCGGTCGAAAGTCTGGTTTTCTTCGCCACCGGCTGCCGTCTTCGTCACTTTCAAAGTGGTGGAATTCACGAACGCCGCCTTGCCCTGCACAAACTGAACTGCGCGCTGTTTGGACAACTGTCCAAGCCCGCCGGTCAGCTTTTTGACGACACCCTCTTTCCACCCCCGGAGTTTGTTGAGGTCAACTTTAGGCTCGCCGAATTCAACGCCCCAGTTTTTTGCCTGCTCAGCTTCTTCGAGCAGCTTGGCCACATGCAGCAGGGCTTTGGAAGGGATGCAGCCGCGATACAGGCAGACGCCGCCGGGGTTCGCTTCCGGATCGATCAGCGTAACTTTCATGCCCAGGTCGGCCGCCAGAAATGCGGCGGCATAACCGCCGGGACCGCCGCCAATCACCGCCACACGGAGATTCGAAGGGTTCGTCATGTCGTTACCTATCCTTAATTCGCCATATTCTGCCATCTCCGGAGAGAGCTTTCACCCCCGAGACGCAAAGGACGCGGAGAGACACAAAAACAAAAAGAAGAACTTCTCGGCGATCTCTGCGTCTCGGCGGTGAAAACTCATCCCTGCACCGAAAGCAAAAACGGCTGCTCGAAGGCCTCCGCGATCCAGCGCAGAAAACGCGCGGCATCGGCGCCATCGATCAACCGGTGATCGTACGAGAGTGAGAGCGGCAGAATCAAGCGCGGCTCGAATTTGTCGTGCACCCACTCTGGCTCCATGCGTGAACGCGAAAGACCGAGAATCGCGACTTCGGGATGATTCACGATCGGAGAAAACCCGGTGCCACCGATTCCTCCCAAATTGGTGATGGTGAAAGTGCCGCCTTCCATCTCCTCGGGAGTGAGCTTGCGCTCACGAGCTTTCTTCGATAGCTGTGTCATCTCCGCCGCCAGCTCGACGATATTTTTCTTGTCCACGTCGCGAATGACCGGCACCAGCAGTCCGCGATCGGTGTCCACGGCAACGCCGATGCTGATGTACTGCTTGTAGATAATCTCTTCCTTCCCCATATCAATCGAGGCATTGAACTGGGGAAATACTTTCAGCGCCGACGCGCAGACTTTCAGCGCAATCGCGGTGACCGTCATCTTGCCGCCGGCTTCTTCCGCTCGTGGCGCGAACTTGGCGCGTAACTGCTCGAGTTCGGTGATGTCGGCGCGATCTTGCTGCGTGACATGCGGAATTGTGTTCCACGCCTGACGAAGGTGCTCGGCAGTCTTACGCCGCACTCCGCGCATCGAAACCCGTTCCGTTTTGCCCCACTTGGAGAAGTCGGGCAGTTCAGGTTCGACGAAGCTCCCGCGAGGAGTTTGTGCAGCCGCGGCGGCTGCTGCCAGAGCATTCTTGGCGCACAGTTTCACGTCGTCTTCACTGATGCGCCCGCCCGGTCCACTGCCTTGCACGCTGTGAATATCCACACCAATTTCGCGCGCCAGACGACGTACGTGTGGCGCCGCCGGCGCTGGATCGCGGTGCTCCGTGCCGGCAACCTTGGCCAGTTGCACGGGCATGCTGAACGCCGGTGCCAGGACTTGCGGTTGATCTGGTGGCAGCGCCTGTTCTTCCGTTTTGCCCTCGGCGCGCATTGCCAGTTGGAACGCCAGCCGCGCCGCTTGCTGTCCGGAGATGTGTTCCACCGGTTCGTGCCTGCGAGCAGGTCGCACCTCGGCGACTGCACCGGCCTCCAGCGTGAAGATGACCTCACCAACTTTGACCTTCTGACCCTCTTTGACCTTGATCTCGCCCACCACGCCGCTGACTGAGGAAGGAACTTCGACGACGGCTTTGTCGGTCTCGAGTTCCATGACGGGCTCGCCTTCAGTGATGCTGGCGCCGGGCTTGATCATCAAGCGGACCAGGTCGCCGCTCTCGATATTCTCGCCCAGCTCGGGCAGCTTAAATTCCGTCGCCATTCTTTCTTGTTACCTCTAGCTCGCCAATCACAATTTCACATTGTCATCCTGAGCGAAGCGAAGGACCCATGCATTGGGGCGGAGTCAAATCCATAGGTCCTTCGCTTCGCTCAGGATGACAATTCAAAACTGATGACAACTTAAACTTATGTCGCACAAATTCAGGGCACCGCACTAGCTGGTGGCCGGATTGCGTTTTTCCGGATCGATCCCAAGATCGCGGATTGCTTTCTCCAAAAGTTTTGCGCTGGCGGCTTCGGCGCCGTCCTTCTTTTCGCCGGGCTTCTCGCTCGCCAGGGCATGCAGCGTGGCCAGCACGATGTGCTTTGCGTCCACTTCGAAAAAGTCTCGCAGCGATTCACGATTCTCGCTGCGCCCGAAACCGTCCGTGCCAAGCGTCACCAGCTTGCCCGGAACCCACTGCGCGATACTCTCCGGCAGAACCTTCATGTAATCCGATGCCGCAATAAAAGGGCCGGGGCCGGACGCGCCTTTCAGCATCTGGGTGACATACGGTACCTTCGCCTTCTGTGTGGGGTGCAGCATGTTCCAGCGCGCGCAGTCGTTCGCTTCGCGATAGAGCTCCTTGTAGCTGGTTACGCTCCACACGTCGGCTGCAACACCATAGTCCTTTTCCAGAATCGCCTGCGCCTTGAGCACCTCAAACATGATGGCGCCGCTGCCCAGTAACTGCGCGCGGAGCTTCGCGTCTTTTTTCCCGGAAGCCCGGTAGCGGTACAAGCCTTTGAGGATGCCCTCGCGGATGCCCGGCTGGCTGGGCATCTCGGGCATCGGCAGCGGTTCATTGGTGACCGTCAAGTAGTAGAAGATGGATTCGCCGTCGACGTACATGCGCTTGATGCCGTCCTGGATGATGATGGCGATCTCATAAGCGAACGCCGGATCATAGGCCAGCAGGTTCGGCACCGGGAGAGCCAGTACATGGCTGTGTCCATCCTGATGCTGCAGGCCTTCGCCCGCCAGCGTCGTTCTTCCCGCCGTGCCTCCGATCAGGAAACCGCGGCAGCGCATGTCCGCCGCGGCCCAGATCAGGTCCCCGATGCGCTGGAATCCGAACATCGAGTAAAAAATAAAGAAAGGAATCGTATTGATGCCGTGATTGGCATACGCGGTGCCGGCGGCGATGAAGGAGCACATCGATCCCGCCTCGGTAATGCCTTCTTCCAGAATCTGTCCGTTCTTCGCCTCCTTGTAATAGAGCAGCGTAGCCATATCGACCGGCTCATAGAGCTGCCCGACGCTCGAATAGATGCCAACTTGGCGGAAGAGCGCCTCCATGCCGAACGTGCGGGCTTCATCGGGAACCACGGGCACGATCAAGCGGCCCACTTCAGGATCGCGCAGTAACTTCGAGAGCATGCGCACGAAAACCATGGTGGTCGAAGCTTCGCGACCCTCGGTGCCCTTGTAGAACTCTTCAAAGAGCGCTTCAGAAACCGGCTTCAGAGGCGTGGCGCGCACCTTCCGCACCGGCATGTAGCCTCCCAGTTGTTTCCGGCGCTCCTGCATGTACTTGATTTCCGCGCTGTCGTCGGCGGGGCGATAGAACGGCGCATTGTGAAGCTCCCCGTCTGGAACCGGAATGCCGAAGCGCGAACGGAAGATTTGCAACTCTTCGTCATTCAGCTTTTTTTGCTGGTGCGTAATGTTCTTACCTTCACCCGCTTCGCCCAGTCCATAGCCCTTGATGGTCTTGGCGAGAATGATGGTCGGCGATCCCGTGTGGTCAACCGCAGCCTTGTACGCGGCATGCACTTTGATCGGGTCGTGGCCGCCGAGCCGCATGCGGGCCAGTTGCTCGTCCGAAAGATGCTCGACCATCTTCAGCAGCCGGGGATCGGTGCCGAAAAAATTCTGCCGGAAATACGCCCCGCTCTCGACGAAATATTTCTGGTACTGTCCGTCCGTGATCTCGCCCATGCGCCGGACGAGCAGGCCATCGCGATCGGCCTGAATGAGCGGATCCCAATCGCCGCCCCAGATAAGCTTGATGACGTTCCATCCCGCGCCGCGGAAAATCGCTTCCAGTTCCTGGATAATCTTGCCATTTCCGCGTACCGGTCCGTCGAGGCGCTGCAAGTTGCAGTTGACGACGAAAATCAGGTTGTCGAGCCGCTCCCGCGAAGCCAGCGTAATCGATCCGAGTGATTCCGGTTCGTCCATTTCGCCATCGCCCAGAAACGCCCAGACTTTGCCGCCGGTCGAGGTTTTCAATCCGCGATTTTCGAGATACTTGATGAATCGCGCGTGATAGATCGCCTGAATCGGGCCAAGTCCCATCGACACGGTCGGAAATTCCCAGAAGTCGGGCATGAGCCAGGGATGCGGATACGACGAAAGTCCGTCGCCTGGTTTCAACTCCCGCCGGAAGTTCTCCAATTTCTCTTTCGGGATGCGGCCCTCGAGGTAGGCGCGAGCGTACATTCCAGGCGCGGCGTGTCCCTGGAAATAGACAACATCGCGGTCGCCGGATTCGGTGGCCGCATGAAAAAAGTGATTGAACGCGACTTCGTAGAGCGTGGCCGCTGACGCAAATGTGGAAATGTGACCGCCGATGCCTTCTTGAATCTTGTTGGCGCGGACGACCATGGCCATGGCGTTCCAGCGCACCAGGCTCTTGATGCGGCGTTCCATTTCCTGGCTGCCGGGAAATGGCGGTTGCTGCCGGGAAGGGATCGTATTCTGGTAGGGAGTCGTCGCCGAGAACGGCAGGTTGATCCCAGCCTCACGCCGCGCATGCAGCGCCAGTTGCTGCAAGAGCCGCCCCGCACGGTCCGGTCCACCCCGTGACAGCACATAATCCAGCGAGTCCAGCCACTCCCGCGTTTCCAATACTTCGATTCCGTTCGTCGGTTGCGTCTCAGCCACTCTGCCCCCACGAGTAAAATGCAATCCCTCATCATAAGCAATCGGGAAGAATTTTGCTGGGGATGGTTTGCTCGTTGACGGGCGCCCTCGCGAGCCTGCCCTGAGCGCAGTCGAAGGGTCCAAGCCGAGCGCAGCTCGGCAGCTGCCTGTGCTATAGCAGCTTTGGATTCGCCATAAAGCGATCAACCGATCAGCGACGAAACACCGCTCCTATTCCAGCGTCACCGCCTTCACCAGGTTGCGCGGATGGTCCACGTTGAGCCCGCGCTTGGCGGCGACATAATAGGCAAACAACTGCAGAGGAATGATCTCCAGAATCGGCGACAGCAACTCCGGCGCCGCGGGAATAAAGACAGTGTGGTCCGCTAACTGCGCAACGGTTGTGTCTCCTTCCGTTGCCAGCGCGATCAACGTCGCACCTTGCTTCTTAAACCCTTCCATGTTGCTGACGTTCTTCTCATAGCGCACCACGGAGCCCGGATCGTTGCGGTCGCAGGTCGCGATCATGACCAGCGGCAAGCGGAAATCGATCAGCGCGTTCGGCCCGTGCTTGGCTTCGCCGGTGGGATAGCCTTCCGCGTGAATGTAGGAAACTTCTTTCAGCTTGAGAGCTCCATCCATCGCGATCGGGTAATGGATGGCGCGTCCGAGGAACATGAAATCGTCGACTCGATAGTAAAGCTCAGCCAACTTCTCCACTTGATCGGACGCCGCCAAAATCCTTTCCGTTTTTTGAGGTAGCGCGAGAAGTTCGCCGATGTAGCGCTGGGCCAGCGCTTTCGAAACCTTCTCTTTGATTTCGCCGAGGTACAGCGCGAACAGAAACAAGCACGCCATCTGCGCCGTGAATGCCTTGGTCGAGGCGATGCTGATCTCCGGACCAGCGTGGGTGTAGATGAAACCATCAGCTTCCCGCGCAATCGTCGATCCTTCGACATTCGAAATCGCAATGGTGCGCGATCCCTTCTGCCTGGCTTCGCGCTGCGAAGCGATCGTGTCGGCAGTTTCTCCCGACTGAGTAATAAAGATGCTGAGTTCGCCCCGACCAATCACCGGGTTGCGGTATTCGAACTCGCTCGCGTAGTCTACATCGACCGGCACACCGGCCAACTCCTGCATCATGTACTGGCCCGTCATCCCGGCATGACGGCTGGTTCCCGAAGCCACGATGTTAATCCGCCGCAGCGCGCGCAGCTCCTCACGCGAGATATGGATCTCGTCCAGGCGAACCCGTCCCTCAGCCAGCGAGACGCGAGGTTCAATGGCGCGACGCAACGCGTCGGGCTGCTCAAAAATCTCTCGAATCAGATGATGCGGAAATTTGCGCGTCTCAGCCATTACTCTCATTCACCGTCAACCTTCCTAACCATCATCGCTCTAACCATCATTGTGCTAAACCGCTCCGCTTTGAAGGGGCATGGCTTCAGCCATGCCATTAGAACCCGCCACACAAGCGGCTTTAGCCGCCGAGGGTCGCTTTTTGGAGCCATCCACTTAATCAGAAAATCCCTAAATCGTTATCGGGAGCATTCCAAGCCGCCGATAAAAGTCCGCAACACTTCGCCTTCCGGGTTGAGGATCAGGAAGTCTGCGGCGGCTCCCACCGTGAGAACACCCTTATTCGCTATCCGCGCCACCCGTGCCGGATTTTGGCTGGCGGCCGCCACTGCCTGCGCCAGATCCCATTCTGCGAAACGCGCCAGATTGCGTACGGCGCGGTCCATGGTCAACACGCTTCCGGCCAGCTTGCCATCCGCCATGCACTTGCCATCTCGAACATCCACTTGGAATGACCCAAGGCGATAGCGTCCATCCGGCATGCCGGTCGCCGAAATAGCATCCGTAATGAGCACAGTTTGCTCCCGGCCTTTGGCCTTAGCAACAAGCTTCACGATTGCCGGATCAAGATGGACCCCGTCGGCGATGATGTCCGCGCTCACGCGACGATCCGTAAGCACCGCGCCCAAAATACCGGGATTGCGATGGTCTAACGAGTTATGACCCAGCGGACGCATGGCATTGAAGGTATGCGTCGCGTGCCGCGCGCCGGCCGTGATTCCGCGTTCGGCCGCCGCAAAATCGGCGTTGGAATGTCCCAGGCTCACGCAAACCCCGCGCCGCGCGGCTTCGGCAATAACCTCGGGCGCGCCCTCCAATTCGGGAGCAATTGTCATCACGTGAATACGGCCGCGCGCCGCCTGCCAGAACTGCTCGAACAAGGTCAGTGTCGGAGCCCGCAAATTTTCCAGAGGGTGTACCCCTCGACGAGCATGGCTGATGAATGGCCCCTCAAGGTGGATTCCGAGCGGGAGGGCTCGACTCTTGCCATCCGCATTCTGTCGTTCGCATTCTAATTGGCGCTTTTCGATCGCATCTGCCAGCCGTTCCAGTGCGCGCAAGGTCGTATCCAAGGGAGCGGTGACGGTGGTTGGAAAATAACTCGTGACCCCGTGCCGAGCGAGCAGTTGTTCGATCGCCGGCAGCCCCTCGGCGGTATCGTCCATGACGTCATATCCGGCGCTGCCGTGAATGTGAAGATCAATGTAACCCGGCGCCATCACGCCATCGCCGAAGTCGGACACAGAAACTCCGGCGGGAACCTGCCGGCTGCTCCGAGGGGAAATTTCGAGGACGCGTCCTCCCTCGACGAGCACGAGAGGATGCTCGACGACGTCAATCGGAGTCAACAGTCTTCCAGCGGTAAAAGCCAACATAGAAACGTTTTAATAGCGGTAAAAAGATGACTATGACCAAGATTGTAACAGCCTTCTCGCGCCAGCCAGCACGACGGGGCGGCTGGTCAGCGAAACGATCTCTTCTCTACCGGCGAACGTTCCAGGAAACGGTACAGTATGGTAGCGTCAGAAACTCGATGCTTCCTGACATCAGATCCTGCAATAACAGCGCAGGAATGAGCGACTGTTCCCCGACAGCACCGCATAGCCGCGCGTAATCGCCAGACCGCAGAATGCTATACTGTCTGAGTTCGAGTCGTCATATCGTTCCTATGGCGGCGGTGATCCGGCCGTCAGTCGGGGAGTGGCTCAGCCTGGTAGAGCACCTGGTTCGGGACCAGGGGGTCGGAGGTTCAAATCCTCTCTCCCCGACCAATTTTTCAAGCACACAAACAGAATTTCTGGTTTTCCCGTCAGACCACTGTAGACGATTTTATAGACAGTGCGGGTTTTTTCCCTTTTGCGGGTTGCACGGAATATCGAGGAAATATCTGCGCATTTCTCGGAACGTGCGGACCAGTTTCGAAAGCTCCACCCGTCTCATACGCCCTTCGCATGTCGCAACTGGCTTTCACGTGTGGCCCAATTTCGCAGCGATTTGTTCGCGGCCTGAGTCGTCATTCTGACGCGGGATCGCCGCAGCAGTGTCCACACTTCAACGCTCGATTTTGTCCCGCGCACCCTAACTCCTTAGTGCGCTTGGCATTAGGGGAAATTTATTCCTCATAAGAGTTGGCCCCTGAGATGCCCCTAAAAACCTGTTTCGAGAAGCGGAGTTCATTCTCGCTCCGTTTAGGAAAAAATATGACAAAAAGCAATACGCAACTGCAGCAAGATGTTCTGTTGGAACTGAAGTATGAACCAAGTGTCGATGCTTCGGAAATTGGTGTCACGGCCAAAGACGGCATCGTCAACCTAGCGGGCAATGTGAAGAGTTATGCCGAGAAGTATGCGGCGGTGCACGCGGCCGAAAGAGTCGCCGGGGTAAAAGCGGTCACTGACGAAATGAAGGTGGACTTGCCAGCTTTTCACGTCCGCAATGACGAAGACATCGCCAAAGCCGCGATCAACGCGTTGCAATGGGATGTTTGGGTCCCGACCGACCTCATCAAGGTAAAGGTGGACAACGGATGGATCACTTTGGAGGGCGAAGTCGACTATAAGTATCAACAGACAGCAGCCGAAGACGCTGTGCGCAACTTAACCGGAGTCAAGGGTGTGAGCAACTTGATTAACCTCAAAAAGCCGGCCGTTCTGCCGTCGGAAGTCAAAGCGAAGATCGACGAGGCCTTGCGACGGGCCGCGGATGTAGATGCGGACTGCATCAAGGTGAATGTCGTAAAAGACAGAGTGATCCTGAAGGGCACAGTCTCTTCCTGGGCAGAACGCCAGGCCGCCGAGCATGCTGCTTGGTCCGCTCCCGGAGTCACTTCGGTCGAGGACGATCTCGTTATCGCCGCGTAAATGAGCGTCAGTTTTCTTTGGGTCACAGTCGGCTAGGTGGTGTTGCAAGCCGAAAGAGTATTAGGTTCTTAGATTAGCGCAAAGGAGAATTTATGGTGGACAAGAATAAACCGGTTGTTGTTTACGTCGCGACTTATGCGAGTCTCGATGACGCGAAGGCAGACTACCAGGCAGTGAAGCAGCTGTATTCTGCGGGCATAATCGGCACGTATGATGCGGCAGTTATCAGCAAAGATGCCGCCGGTAAGGTGACGATTATGAAGACCGAAAAGCCGACCCAACTTGGGGCATGGACTGGCCTCGCGGTGGGGGCGCTGGTCGGCGTGTTCTTCCCGCCGTACTTGGTGTGGGAGATGGCGATTGGTGCAGTTGCAGGAGCCCTGATTGGGCACTTTTGGCGAGGACTGTCGCGTTCCGATATGAAGCAGATCGGAGACACACTTCAGGACAGCACTGCAACCTTAATCGTGATCGGCCAATCGAAGCTGCAGGAAGCTCTGCAGGACGCTACTAAGCACGCCGTGAAGCAGTTTGAGAAAGAACTCAATACCGATGTCAAGAGCTTTGACAAAGATCTAACGGAGGCCGTCAATCAATTGCTGGAGCAAGAATCGATGGCCGAAAGACGCATCGCCTAGCGCTGGCTAGCTCTGGAGTTGGCAGGGGATTTCTTCATTGGGATTCCCCTGCTCTTCGCCCCTTCTGTTTTCAAGGTGATGGGTTTCCGAACTGACGAATCGGGATCTCACCAGAACCAGACTCAAACCCCGGCGCGCCGAACACCTTTAAATAAGGATATGCAAAACAATAAGGCTGCCACCATGACGATAGAAGGTCCGGGACCGAATTTAGGAACCGCGGCGTTCAGCAGCAATCCGAACCCGACTGATATAGTGCTGGCGACGGATGAAGCAATTAGAAAGTTTGACATCTTGTTGCTCAGACGGCGTCCAATGGCAGCGGGCAGGATGATCAAGGAACCGGCCAGGAGCGCCCCCATGAATCGCAATCCGACGAGTATGGTCAAACTGAAGAGCAACAGGAAATAGAGATTGACGCGGTTCACGTTCACTCCCGTCGCCGTCGCTACTTCTGGCGAGAACAGAGACAATACGAATCGATCTCGCAGTTTCCAGATCGCGGCAATGATGAAAAACACCGCCAGGACACCCAGGAGAAAGCCGAAAAGCGAGGTAGCATGATTCTTGCCGAACAAAGCATCTACCAACTCGTCACTCGGTATTATGGCGGCCCCAATACCAAGCGCCGCGGCGAACACAACAGCGATAACGCTCTCCGTCGCCAGTCCAGTTTTCTTCTGCAGTTGCCATATCAACAGCGTTCCCAGAAATAGGGTCGTCGCGGCGCCAATCAGCGGATTGATCTTCAGCAAGAATGCCAGTCCGATTCCCGGGAGGGCCAAATGAGAAACGACGTCCCCGGCGAGAAGCATTCGCTTCATCAGGCCAAAACTTCCGACCAGGCCGGCTGCCACGGCGAAGAGGAGCGCGAGCACTATGGAGTAACCCACGCTGGTATGAGTCAGCCATGACATAAAGATGTCCGAATCAGAGTCCGTGATGTTCACGGAGATGCTGATAGTACTTCGGTGGTGCTGAGTAAAGAGCCTCCAGAGCCTCGGGAGTCAGCACTTCTTTCGGTGGACCAAAACAAGGCTTGCCCTTGCCGATGCACAGGACCGTGGTGGCGTACCGGTAGACGACACTCAGATCATGTGAGACCAGAACAATGGCTATGCCATAATCTTCTTCAAGACGGTGGAGCAATTCATAGACGCGTTCTTCCGTGAGTTCGTCGAGGCTGGCGGTCGGCTCGTCGAAGAGGATTACGTTCGGTTGGCCTAACAATGCCATGGCGATCAATACCTTTTGGAACTGCCCTCCCGACAGGATTCCCATGTTGGTGTTCAACAATTCAGGGGTAAGATCGAGGGTGTAAATAAAACTGTGTAAACGGCCATGGGAAGAAGAAAATAGGAGGACCCCATGGCAATCGACAAGAAGTTAATCGACCAACTGCTGACCAACTACAAGAAGCCCGAGGATATCA
>Ga0181539_1000223_pt1 | contig 68261 bp, 72 predicted proteins | sample PEATcosm2014_Bin_46_FD_119767 | JGI IMG/M metagenome (GOLD analysis project Ga0181539, IMG submission 119767) | Peatland microbial communities from MTU Mesocosm Facility, Houghton, MI, USA - PEATcosm2014_Bin23_60_metaG | ecosystem: Environmental > Terrestrial > Soil > Wetlands > Peat | place...
ATCAGGCCTCAAAGAAGTCATGGTATGGCGACCAAAAGACCTAGAGGGGATTGATTCAAAGACTCAGGCCGCAAGAATAGCTCATACCGTAGGAGAAAACAAGCGAGTACAGATTCTGGAAGATGCAAAGAAAGCTAACATCAGGATTCTAAACCCAGGGCTGAAAAAACCAGCCGAAATTGTCCCTGAAACAGTCACGGAACCCACGGCACCCACCGTTGAAACCCCAGCTCCAACCGAATCTTCTACGGAAACTACCACCGAAGCGACTGAGGAACCTGCGCCAAAATCAGACACGAAGGGACCCGAAAAACCCGCTAAGAAAGAACCTAAGAAACGCCGCACCAGCAAGAGTGGAAAGAAGAGGAATAAGGAATGAGCGTCGTAAGCCAGAAACGATTAGCGGCTGCGATCCTGAAGGTTGGCACGAGCAGAGTCTGGGTCGACCCAGAGGACACCGATAAAGTGTCATCAGCAATAACTCGCGGAGAAATCCGGAAACTCATTCACGAGGGTGCCATCAAGAAAGTACCACAAATCGGAATCAGTCGAGGAAGAAAACGGGCAAGGCGGGAGGAACTGTTGGCTGGGCGTCACAAAGGCCCAGGCAGCATCAAGGGAAGCGCTACCCACCGTAAGAGGCGATGGGTGGTTCGAATAAGGTCGATTCGAAACAGACTCCGGACATTGCGTGACAAACGATTCATAACCACACAGGTTTACAGGAAGCTATCGCTCATGGCGAAAGGTGGAACCTTCAGGAGTGGGGCACATTTGGACGAATACATAGAAACACACAAGTTGTCGAGGAGACGATAAGATGCAGACCGCGCAAACTCAAAGAGCTGAGGCTGGGTGGGTTCCCAAGACCAAAGTCGGCAGAATGGTCCAGAGCGGAGAAATAGTCTCGCTTGAAGATATCTTCACTCAAGGACTGAAGATAAAAGAACCCGAAATAGTCGACGTACTTCTGCCCGGCTTAAGGCAGGAAGTTCTGGGAATAGGATTCGTACAGAAACAAACCGACGCAGGAGAGAAGTCAAGATTCAAAGCAGTGGTCGCAGTTGGAAACGGTACGGGCTTCCTGGGCGTCGGCCAAGGTAAGGCTAGACAAGTGCGGAGTGCGATTGACAAGGCAACTCTAGCCGCCAAGCTAGGTGTCGTCCCAATACGACGCGGATGCGGCAGTTGGGAGTGTGGTTGCGGCCAAACTCACTCGATCCCATTCAAAGTCAGGGGCAAGTGTGGGAGCGTAGCAATCGAAGTTCTACCCGGACCCAGGGGACTCGGCCTCGTGGGCGGAGAAACACCAAAGATCATTCTCACATTAGCCGGCGTTAAGGACTGCTGGACAAGAAGCTTCGGATCAACGAGCACGTTGGGCTCAATGGCTTTCGCAGTGTACGAGGCGCTCCGGAGTACCTACGGAATCGTCACCCCGAAAGACTGGGTTGCATAAGCAACCTAAATTACACCAAGCGCCTTACCAGTCTTCTCAAACGCTTGGAGTGCGAAATCCAGGTCAGCTTTCGAATGCCCAGCATTCATTATCGTCCGTATCCTTGCCTTATCGCGAGCGACCATAGGAAACACAATTGGTAGCGCAAAGACGGTTTCATTGAATAGCATCTCGCTCATTTTCCGCGCAGTTGAACTCTGGCCCACAATTACCGGAGTAATCGGGGTCTCGCTAGCACCTGTATCAAAGCCCAACTTGCGCAAACCGGCCTTGAAGTAGCGTGTATTCTCCCAGAGCCTCTTCAAATGTTCAGGTTCATGCTCAACAACCTCGAGGCTCGCCTTGCATGCCGCAACAACACTCGCAGGGTGGGACGCACTCAACAACCAAGTTCTCGACTTGTTCAATGCATAGTTTACTAGGTCATGAGAACCGGCGATATAACCACCCACGACACCGAATGCTTTCGAGAAGGTGCCCATCTCTACGTCTACCTTTCCCTCGATATGGAAGTGTGAGGTAATTCCTCGCCCAGCATCCCCAAGAACTCCGTCTCCATGGGCGTCGTCTATGTACGTCATTGCACCGTGTTGCGTTGCTAGCTTAGCGATTTCGTCGGCGGGTGCGATATCGCCGTCCATGCTGAACACCCCGTCAGTAACGATCAGAATATGTTTGTAATTCTTCTTCTCAGCATCATCCAGTACACGCCCTAGATCCTGGGCGTCGCGGTGCTTGAAGACGGTTCTTTCAGCGCGGCTGAGGCGCACGCCGTCGATTATGCTTCCATGGTTGAGTTCGTCACTGATTATCAAATCGCCCTCACCGGCCAGTTGAGGGATCAAACCTGCGTTAGCCGCAAACCCAGTTGAATACGCAAGAGATGCTTCAGTGCCCTTGTACTTCGAGAGCACTTCTTCCAGTTCAACGTGTGCTTGCATTGTACCAGCGATCGGACGAACAGAACCAGAGCCAGCGCCGAACTTCTCAATGGCCTCCAGAGCAGCTTTCTTCACCTTCGGATGATTTGTTAAGTTAAGATAATTGTTCGAACACAGCATCAGAACCTTCTTACCTGATACCACGGTCCAAGGACCATTGCTACTTGCCAGGATACGTATACGCCAATCAAGATCCTGCGCAACCAACTTGTCGTATTCTTCTCGAAGAAAGGAGCGCGGATCTCTCTTGCTTGAGAACTGTGCCATAAACTCTCATCCGCTGTCCGAGTTCCACGATGTTACCAAAATAGGTTTGCCCGTGGAACCCGCAAGCAAAACATAAAGGGTGAACGCGGCGTTAGAACAACGAACCGATTGTGAAAGCATTCGCGAAGATTCGCCCCGAACCTGGTTTAAAGGAAATCCAGACCGATCAACCTCGGCCGGGCTATCGTGAGGTCCTCGTCAAGGTGAAAGTGACCTCAGTTTGTGGGACGGATTATCATATCTACAGGTGGGACGAGTGGGCGCAAGCCCACATAAAGCCACCACGCATCATCGGGCATGAATTCGCCGGTGAAGTCGTCGAAGTCGGACCCGACGTGACCACGCGAAAAGTAGGAGATATGGTCGCGGCGGAAAGCCACATCGCATGCGGCATGTGTTATCAATGTCGGACCGGTAACGCACACATATGTGAGAGGCTTCGGATTATAGGGGTCGACGTCGACGGATCGTTTGCTGATTACGTCAAAATCCCCGAACAAAACGCGTGGCCAATTCCAAGGGAGGTACCAATCGAAACCGCATCAATTCTGGAACCATTGGGAAACGCTGTCCATGCAGCCTTTGCGGCTGACATCGCGGGAAACGATGTCACAATTTTCGGCTGCGGTCCCGTAGGCCTTTCGGCAGTAGCCCTCACGAATGTTTCAGGCGCTCTTTCAGTTACAGCCGTTGATGTTAACGAATATCGGTTGAAGCTTGCAGCTCGAATGGGAGCCTCGAGGACCATCAACTCCAAAGAACGGGACGTCGTCGCGGAGATCCATGCAAATACTGAGGGACGCGGCGCAAGAGTAGTTCTAGAGATGTCGGGGAACGACGCGGCCATTAGAGATGCATTTCGCGCAGTCCGTAACGGAGGGACCGTCATACTATTTGGACTCCCATCGAGAGAAGTGAAGTTGAACGTTGGCGATGATCTGATCTTCAAAGAAGCTCATGTGCGCGGCATCACGGGGCGCGAAATCTTCAAGACTTGGTACAAACTTGAGGCCATCCTAAAGTCTGGAAAGGTTGACCTGGGGCCGTTGATAACTCATCGAATGTCCCTCAACCAACTCGATGACGCAATGAAACTAGTCGGCTCAGGTGATTGTGGTAAGATCGTGCTAACTCCGTGATGCCGGAAACATTTATCTTAGGCACTCCTGAACCTCGCGTGATTCAACAGACGATATAGTGAAGGCTTACCCAATTGGCCACAAGGTTGAGGAAAAATCGGCATCTAAGGGGTTCACGTACTCACGGTTGGGGCACGTCTGGCCAACATAGGGGTACGGGAATGCAAGGAGGAGCCGGCATATCTGGAAGATACAGACACAAGAGGTCGCGCTTGATCAGGACAGGAGAATTTGCGCACATGCATTACAAGGGGAAGAAAGGCTTCACTCCAGTTTCCGCAAGCAAGGATCCCGGGCGAACCATTGACTTATGGCAACTGTCAGGCCTGGTTGACAAACTTGTTGCTGAGAAGAAGGCTCAGTTAACGGGGGAAAAGGTTGTAGTGGATTTGAAGGAGCTTGGTTTCAGCAAACTGCTCGGGTCGGGTTCCATCTCGCGACCTGTTCAAGTAAAAGTCGATGAGTGTTCTGAAGGGGCAGCGAAGAAGTTGAAAGAAGCAGGCGGAGAACTAGTTACCGCTAATGCCGCCAAGTGAATTTGAATGGTCCGTTTCATCGAGCTCTTCAAGCCGATTGCTCGGTTCTTTCCTGATATTAAAGCGCCGGACAGGAAAGTTGCGTTTAATGAGAAGATTTTCTGGACCGCTATCGCACTCATTATCTACTTCATAATGTCACAAACCCCTCTCTACGGAATCGGCAACGCGGGGCTGAACGATCCTCTAGGCTCGCTTAGAGTAATCTTCGCTTCAAACCGCGGCACGCTTATGGAACTTGGAATCGGACCCATAGTCACCGCCGGCTTAATTCTCCAAGTCTTGGCAGGTTCGAAGATGGTAAACATTGATATGAGCAACCCCGAAGACCGATCGCTATTCACAAGTGCTAGCAAGATCCTCTCAGTCGTCATGACAGTCTTTGAAGCGTCGGCTTACATACTCGGGGGAACCTATGGCGTCATACCCGTGACTACTGAAATCGTAATCATGCTTCAACTAGTGATGGCAGGACTTATCGTACTGTTGCTTGATGAGCTCCTGCAGAAAGGCTGGGGGCTAGGAAGCGGAATCAGTCTCTTCATCGCTGCCGGTGTAGCGTCCACGATTTGGTGGGATTCAGTAGCACCGATGGGTCCAATGACGGACGGAAAATACTTAGGCGCATTAATCGCCTTCGCTCAAAGCATCGGTGGTGGCCTAGCCGGTGTACGAAGCGTGCTTGCGCGGACGGGAGGGCTTCCCGATATGGTTGCGTTCACTACCACGCTAGGTGTCTTCGCGATCATAATCTACTTCAACGGCATGCGCGTTGAAATCCCCGTCTCATATGCGAGGTACCGCGGCTTCCGCGGAAAATTCCCCTTGAAGCTATTCTACGTCTCAAACATTCCAGTAATCTTCGCCGCCGCCCTCTTCGGTAACATTTACTTCATCTCGCAGCTGATCTGGCAGAGGTACAACAACCTCAACGCCAACTTCTGGTTAAACTTGGTTGGCACATTCACCGTTCAGGGAACTCAATACCAACCGTCAGGAGGGCTCGTCTACTACGTGGTCCCCCCCCAGAGCCTCCAACTCACGATTGCCGACCCGTTGAGAGCCTTGGTGTACCTGGCTCTGTTAATCATGGGCTGTGTATTCTTCGCAGTGACATGGGTTGAGGTTGGAGGAATGGATTCCCGCACCGTTGCTAGACAGTTGCTGGATTCGGGGATGCAGATCGAAGGGTTCAGGCGATCTGAAGTCCCAATAAGACAGGTCTTGGATAGGTACATCCCAGTGGTTACAATTCTAGGCGCTATCCTGATCGGTTTCATTGCTGGAGTGGCGAACTTTTTGGGAGCCTTCGGTTCTGGAACTGGTATCCTCCTAACGGTGGGCATCATAGAGCAATACTATCAGATCTTCGTGCAAGAGAGGATTACAGAACTGTACCCGGCCGCGAGAGGGTTCTTGGGTGAATAGGCGCTGTCACGGACGGTCGTAGTGACCGGTATTCCCGGCGTAGGGAAAACCACTGTTCTCAACGAGTTGCAGGACTTAGCGAAGCAAAATAGAGTAAACTTAACGGTCATGAACTTCGGAACAATCATGAATGAGATTATGCACGAGCTAGGGAAAGAGATGAACAGGGACGAGATGAGAGAGCAGGGCATCGAAACTCAGCGGAAAGTTCAGGAACTCGCAGCCAACGAGATATCAAACCGAGCCGGACAAGGGACGGTTGTGGTTGACACCCATATGTTCGTTAGGACAAGCGTAGGTATGTGGGCAGGTCTACCCCAAAACGTACTTCAGAGACTTGGCCCGCGTCTGTTCGTTCTTATCGAAGCAGATCCTGAACAGATTGCGGGGAGACGAAAGGTTGACGCCGATCGGAGGCGTGAGCAGGCATTAGCTGATGATATTTCATTCGATTTGCAATGGTCGAGGGCCACTGCAGCAGCCTCTGCGGTTGCGACCGGTGCTCCTGTTAAGGTTATAAGAAATGATGCAGGTAAGCAGAAGCAAGCAGCGCAGGAGTTGTTCGAAGCCGTCCGTAAATTAGTCGGGGCCTAATCTTGAAATCCTCAACCAGACCAGCAATCATTGTTCTAGCGGTTCTCATCGCTGTAGCAATTGCGTTCTTTCTAGTGCAGCCCTCAGCGGCTCAGCAGACCCCTACGCTACCTTCAGGCGCAATTCGCGTTTATCAGAGCGCTACGACAAATAGCACGACCACAACGACCACGAACTCGAGCGCTCCCTTCGGGTTAGGTTTCATTACTACTCCAGTTGTTGCGTGGGTCAAAGGAGCCCTGACGCCCTATATCGGCAACCCACCTCAAATTCCACTTTCAACCCTGTTTACGATCGGAGTAGCCTGTTGCATGGCCCTAATTTCGTCTACCGCAGCTAAAGTACTGGTGGATTACGACATGGTTAGGTCAACCATGAAGGAGGTGCAAGCTTGGCAGAAAGAGTTGAACGCGGCGAAGAAAGCGAAGGACGAGCAGACAACGTCAAAGCTCATGAAGAAAAGCCAAGCTATGATGAAGCAGCAGTCTCGAGCAAGCATGGAACAAATGAAGGTTACCGCCGTGACGTTCGTTCCTTTTCTTCTGATATGGTATCTACTAAACGCTGTACTCGGAGCAAATACGGTCGCATTTGCGCCTTTCCCGCTTCCAATCATGGGCACCTCTCTTAGGTTCTTTTACTGGTACCTACTCTGCTCCTTCTCTGTAAACCTTCCACTGATGAGAATATTTGGAATCGGAATGAGTGATAGCTAGATGCCAAGAAGAGCCCTTCGTAACCGAAACATAAAACGGAAGAACGTAAGACTTCCGGGCGGAGCGAGCACAATACATTACCACAGAGTAGGCCCAGGCCGCGGCGTGTGCGGTTCATGCGGCTCGCCACTACGCGGCGCCGAACCCAAATCCCTCAGACGTGGAGCAAGATCCTCAAAACGACCATCAAGGCCTCTTGGTGGCACACTCTGCCACGCGTGCGTTCGAGAGATGGTTCGACAAGCAACCAGAGTCGGGTAGAATACCTTTGCCGGGGGCGGTTATCACGATATTCTCTCTATTAATCGACCCATAATGACCTTGAATGAGCGAATAACCGCCTTCCTTCAAATCGTAGTGTAGCGCGGGGGTATGATCAGGGTTAGGTTCTGATCATCGGTGTCCCGAAATGACGTTTTGTAGATAAGTACGAGACCTCAAGTACATTCTGTCGATTGGATCACGCATTCGAGGGCTTCCGCCAATGTCGATGCCGAACACTCCGTCAGAATTTTGCTTTTCTAGGGCTTTCAGGAGCGTTTCCCAGTCAATGAGGTCTTTTCCAATTTTTAGGTGGTCTTCGTTACTATGAATTAACCATTAGAGTTTGAGATCTTTGGTCACGTTCGCAGTTCTCTTCGACATAGACGGCACCTTGGTTTCAAGCGTAGCCGCTGAAGATGCCATGTTATGCTACTCGGATGCTATTCGTGATGTTGTTGGCAAAACTCCTAAGGTAGCTCGGGGCCGATTCGCGGGTATGGTTGATCCCCAGATATGCCAGATACTTCTGACTGAACTTGGATTGACTAGTGACAAGGTTGACTATTTCGTTCCCAAAGTACTTTCACGTATGATTGAACTGTACCGAAGGATGGACAAGACGATCGCATTGAACAGTGGCGTAAAAGAGCTGCTGCCACTTCTCGTTAGGTCGCCGAGGCATGCAGTTGGCGTTCTTACAGGGAACCTCGAGCAGATCGCTAAAGAAAAATTGGCTTGCGCTGAGATCTTATCGTACTTTTCAGAGTTTTATTGCGCTGACCGTTATTTTGAGCGAGCAAGATTGGTGGCGGACGCCGTCAATTCTTGCGTGACAAAATATAGGTTGTCCGCCGGTTCGAATGTAATGATTGTTGGCGACACACCTCGTGACATTGCTGCCGCGAATGCTTCCGAAGCCACCTCGATTGGGATCGCAAGTAGCGCGTTCTCTGTGCGCCAGCTAAGCGAGGCAGGGGCGAAGCAGGTTTACCCTAGCCTGAAACCAACTAAGCAATTCCTTGCAGGCCTAAGGTTAGATTCCCAATACAATTATCCCTAAGTATTCTCAGTTGGTTACTTTGGATTCGGGTTCTGTTATGTTTAAGTTGGTAGTTTCGGGCGCCCCTAATACTGTGTATGTTGGTAGCCTGAGGGAGAAACGAGCAAGGACCGTAGTGTAGTGCGGGGGCGTTGTGTTTTGCTTTGGATTTTAACGGTGATTGCCGGTCGCAGCGGGTCACCGCACAAAGACTCCGTCCGAAATGCGACGGGAAGGCGAACTCGGCGAAGGCAACGTCTCTTTTACGGTTCAGATTGCGGAACCACAGCCGCCCTTCGGCGCTGTTTTTGTTTAGAAGAGAGAGCAATAGAGTTAGCAGACGGTTTTTTACAACCCGACAAAGCGGAACAAACAGACTAAGCCTTCCCGTAAATGGACCTCTGAGGTCTACGGGACGTGGTCATCAAGGACCATGCAAAGTATGCACGGTAAATGAGGGTAACTCTGATATTCTTCGCGTGAGCCAATTACCTTAGTGTTATGGGTTTGCACAAAGTTGGGTCAGTCGGGCTATTACTCATTATAACTGCTTTTCTTGCGATATCTACTGTTCCTGGAGCTGTTGGCGTAGTGATTAGCGCTGCTGGAATTTCACCCCTGCAAGGTACAGGTTCGGTTATGGTTACCGTTCTCAACTGTGCCGGTAACCCCATTCCGAACGCGCCGATACAACTACGAGGTCTCACGTGGAGCCAGTGGGCATTTACTGGTCCGAACGGGGTAGCCACACTAGTAGCCCCTGCGGGGACATATACGCTTCAAGGTGGCATCAACGATTACGCCTTCTCGCAAACCATCACCATTGGTGCAGGAGTCATCACAGTGACGGTGCACCTCGGAGCCGGATGCTCCATTTCCATCTTCCCAACCCAGAGAACTACATATACCGCTCCATATACCCCTACATATACCGGCGGCTGATCCGGGTAGTTACTCCGGGTTGATCGCTTCGACCGCGACTGCTCCGTCGACGCCGGTACCTACGTTAGATACTGGCGACTGATCATGTTCCTCAAACGAGTCTTGCGTCTCGGAATCCAATCGTCGCATTTTACACCATTTTTCTGGGTTTTGCGGGATAAAAATGGAAAGCGTTAAACCCGTTTGTTCAGCCATCCGAGAATGCCCTTGTCGGTTACAAGTGAGGTTCCCACGCCACATCTCGATGGCAAGAATGGGCAAGTTCCAGGTCAGCGTCGAACGAGTCGTACTTCCGTAGAAGGGTAAAGAAAACTCTAGTCAATTACCATAAGCATTCTACTCTCTGACCATAGGCGACGACCGTTATCACACTTATCCGCGGCTAGCATTTTGGAACCATGGTTCGTTGCGACAATTGTGGACAGAGCATGCGCCTCCTCTGGGACTTCAATGTGTTAAAGAAAGGAGAGTGGAGCAGTGAAGCAGTCTACTGCTGTCCCAACTGCCATGGTCTCCGCGCGGAAGACCACGCGGAACCCCACTGGCTTTTGTTCGAAGAAAAAGTAGACGGGAAGGCTTAGTCGAGATTGAAAGGCTAACACTTCCTCTAGGATCGGTGACGAAACGAAGTAGAGAACGTTAAGAGCCTGTAGTCCGTCTGTATTCCGTGGCTTACTCGCTAAACCGGTGAAATTTGTGAGTAATGGGGCCACTAAAGGCTTTATTATCACGATGAGTGGCCCCCATGGAACCGGAAAGTCCACCTACGCGAAAGCTTTGGCTAAGGCCCTAAACCTGCGTTATGTTTCCGCCGGCGAATTGTTCAGGAATCTCGCGAAGCAGCATAGAATGTCTCTAGAGGCCTTCAGCCACCGTGCCGCAAACGACCCAAGCATAGATCAGATGCTAGATGAACGAACGAAGGCCGAAGCGAAGAAGGGAGGTGTTGTTATCGATGCCCAGCTCGGGGCGTGGATGGTGAGGGATCTTGCGGACGTAAAGATACTGTTGACTGCACCTGATGACGTTAGATTCAAGCGGATCGCAGAACGCGACGGCAGCGACATGGCAGATGCCATGAGAGAAACCGAAAACCGAGAAGCAATCCAAGAACAGCGGTACAAGAAATATTACGGGATTGACGTAACCGATCTATCCATTTACGACCTCAAGATCGACACGAGCCTATACCCCATCGAAAAGACGAAAGCAATTATAATAGATGCCGTGCGCAATTTCCTCATGCAAATAGGGAAACTCAAGGATCCTGCAAGTTAGGGTACACTTATCTATTCCCACATCGACTACTTCGACAAATCGTTAAGTGACAATCTATGCCCGGTATGGAAGTAGGAAGAGTCTGCGTCAAACTCTCAGGCCGTGAAACAGGAAAGAAATGTGTCGTCGTGGATGTTGTCGACAAAAACTTCGTGCTCGTAACGGGACCAAAATCGGTCTCGGGTGTGAGACGGAGGAGAACGAATGTCGACCATCTCGAACCCACATCTGAATTAGTTGAACTCAAGAAAGGAGCCGCGGACGAGGATGTGGAGAAGGCGATCACGAAGGGCAAGAAAACGAAATACATGAAAGAAGACGTTATGCCTACGAAGCCCCAGGCGGCAAGCTAAAGACACGAGAAGGTCGCCGTCAATCAGTACGTCTAAGGCTCTCTGAACCGTATTCCGTTCCTTAATAGCGTCAAAACACTACCTCCTACCGTGAGGTGAATTGTTTGCAAGTCGTCACGCCTTGGACCGTGAAAAGGGAGTTGATTACGAAGGTTGAGGAGACAACGAATCCTAGCTATGGCTGCAGGCCCGAAGACAGGTCGATCCAGCTGAGGATAAAATACGGACTCATAAATCTAGACAAACCCGCAGGTCCTTCCAGCCATGAAGTAGTGGCTTGGATAAAGCGCATGATGAAACTTTCACATGCCGGTCACGGCGGAACCCTAGAGACCTCATAGTCGGGGTAATCCAAAGGTAACCGGCATCCTACCCGTCGCATTAGAGGAGGCGACGAAAGTCGTTCAGGGTTTCCTCTATTCAGGGAAGGAGTACGTGTGCTTAATGCAGGTTCATGCCGACATACCGGAGAGCACTATTCGTGATCTTCTGAATGAGTTCGTTGGAGAGATATATCAGAAGCCTCCGGTGCGGGCGTCGGTGAAGAGAGAGACGAGGAAGCGTTTCATCTATCAACTCGACGTGTACGAGATTGATGGGAGGAAGGTGCTCTTCAAATGCTCATGCCAAGCCGGGACATACATGCGCAAACTATGCTCGGACATAGGTGAGGTGCTAGGGTGTGGGGCGCATATGCGAGAGCTGAGGAGAACACGTGCGGGGCCCTTCATGGAGGATGATTCGCTTGTCACCTTACATCAGCTAAGTGCGACCCAGACCGATTTTGAGTCGGGTGACGACAGCGCCTTGCGGAAAATTATACGACCGATGGAAGTGGCGTTGACTTCTCTTCCTAAGGTTGTTATCCGTGACTCCGCAGTCGACTCTGTTTGCCATGGTGCTGACTTAGCGTTGCCAGGGCTTTTGCAATTGGATTCGGCTATAGAGCGGAACAAACTAGTTGCCCTTTTCACTTTGAAGGGAGAGGCAGTGGGCTTGGGACGAGCGCTGCTCACGTCCAGGGAGATGCTTGACCAAGAGAGGGGCGAGGCGGTAAAGATTGAACGTGTTATCATGGAGCGTGGCACATACCCTGCCATGTGGAAACATTAGGCTCGAAATGATCGAAGTGGTGGTGGGGCGTAGTTTTCTGTGGCGTTGCGCGAGCAGGCTTAAATTCGGCTTGGGGTTTTCAGACGGAAGGAGCCGGGGTTCCCTAGCCTGGTAAGGGGCAGATTACCGAAGCCTAAGCCTGGAATCAAGAACCGTAAGCCTGTGGTCCTTTGGGGCCGCGAGGGTTCAAATCCCTCTCCCGGCGCCATAACCTTTCGTTCACAATCCATACAAATTTTACAAGACCCCGCCGTGTCGTCGCGACCATCGAGCGGATTTGAAGAAAGGTACTGCGTCGCTATACCCGTCAATACTTTAGGGTGAATACTCCTCAATAGAGACGAGCTGCGAAAAGTGCCGCGGAACTCGACGTCTCTCAAGGACATTGCAGTCTACTTTCTCAAACTCGGATTCATAGCCTTCGGAGGGCCAGCGGCTCACATAGCTATGATGGAGGAGGAGACGGTTCGCCGCCGACACTGGCTGTCGAGAGAGAAGTTCCTTGACCTGTTAGGTGCCGCTAACCTGATTCCCGGCCCAAGTTCTACCGAATTGGCAATCTACATCGGTTATGTTCAAGCAGGGTGGGCCGGTCTGATTCTCGCGGGAGTCTGCTTCATACTTCCCGCATCAATCATTGTAACCGCGATTGCATGGGTCTACGTTCAGTACGGGTCACTGCCTCAGGTTGTAAGTATCCTCTACGGCGTCAAACCTGTCGTCATCGCGATTATTCTGCAGGCACTGTGGAATCTAGGGCGTTCAGCAGTCAAAACGAAATATTTGCTAGTCGTTGGCGCCGGAGGTTTAATCCTGAGCGTTCTCGGCATCAACCCAATTCTAACTATTTTCGGGATAGGCAGCATCACAGGTCTTGGCCGATGGTTTTCGAATGTAAGAAAGAAGAGGGCGAGTTTTCTCTCGCTCTGCCTTTTGTTTTTAGTTCCACTATTGGCGTATTTGGTGGAGAGTGGGGCCGCAATTATCGAACCGTCCTCCACCGCGTTCGGCTTGTGGCCCTTGTTCCTAGTTTTCTTGAAGATGGGGTCGGTCGTATTCGGAAGCGGCTACGTACTGCTAGCATTTCTACGGGCAGAACTGGTTGTACACTTGCATTGGATAACGGACTCGCAGCTTCTGGATGCGATTATTGTTGGTCAGGTGACGCCCGGGCCCGTCTTTACCACCGCGACGTTCATCGGCTTTCTCCTAGCAGGCCCAATCGGTGGCCTCGTCGCTACTGTGGGCATTTTTCTTCCGGCGTTCATCGCGGTAGCGATCAGCGGTTCTCTAATTCCACGTATTCGGAGTTCTCCGATCGCCGGAGCGTTTCTCGATGGCGTGATTGTCGCATCTATAGCGTTGATGGTCTTTGTAACCTACGAACTCGCGATAGCTGCTCTGGTCGACGTGGTAACAGTTGGCATAGCCATCGTAAGTTTCGTTCTGTTGATTCGGTTCCATGTGAACTCTATGTGGGTTATTGTCTTGGGCGTTGTAATTGGTGTGGTTAAATTTCTCATTTGACCGTGCGGAAAATTCTCGCTTACCAGTTGCTCGTGTGCTACCTTGGTTGCTGGTTTTGCAAATACTGAAACAGTTCTATGAGGTTTCCTGAAGGATCCTGGAGAAGTATCTGCTTGCCACCAACGCCCGTAACAATCTCATTACGGAACCTGCAACCAGCTCTCTTGAGTTTGTATACTGTTAAATCAAGATCGTCGACTTTGATCGAGCTTCGATTCCAACCTCCAGGAGATTGTGGTGCCCCGTCGGGCATTCCTTGACCACCGCCACCTCGTCCACTAGGTTTCGTGAGGAAGAACCGAAATTCGCCTCGTGACAAGATCGCGAACTCGGCTGCTGGATGCATCTCGACCTTGAAATCCAGCATTTTTGTGTAAAACTCAATAGCAGTGGCTACGTCATTCACGATGTACCTAACGCTTACGGATCTTGTCATTCTACCAACTGAACGTTTGCCTGCCGAATTTAATATATGTTGATGACGAAAATTCTAGTCCATTCTTACTACTCAGAATGTCTATTCGTGAGGGAGATTGAAGCATATCTAAATTGGTGAACGCCGAAGTAGACTCCATGGCAACTGGTGATAGCGTAGTTTTTCGGCCCGTTGGCGTCGTAAGAACCAAGAGTTCTGATGATGATGTGAGGCTTCGAAGTAAGGAATCTGAGTCAACAATTGAGGTATACCCCGAGTTTCAGGAGGCGCTAGAAGGTTTGCAGGGTTTTTCGCATATTTTTGTTCTTGGCTACCTGAACAAATTAAGGCCTGATCAGATGGGGGTCTTGAAGGTTAAGCCCAGAAGGCTGCTCACGAAAGGGTTCAAGCTTGAGGAGTTACCGCTCGTGGGCGTATTCGCTATTGATTCCCCGACTCGGCCTAACCCCATCGGACTTACTCTTGCGAAGCTCGTGAAGATTGATGGGGGGAAGTTAGTGGTTCGCGGGTTAGACTTCTTCGACGGAACCCCCATCCTGGATATCAAACCGTACCGAGGGGATTACAGGGCTGAAAGCTACGAACTAGCCCATTGGTACAGTGAGCTACGGTCAAAAGCCGGCGAAGATGTCTAGCGCCCCTGCAACGCGCGGCCGCGCGCTTCATCCTTCATCAATCAAGTTCGCACTACTAACGCCTAGATTCGACAGGAAATGGTACGCAACGGAAATTAGAGGATGACTCGTCAACGTTCTGCTAACGGAACTTTTTCTGGATCAATCAACTTACCAATGATTGATAGGTCTGAATGAATCGTACGCAATTTATTTTATCAAGAAAGGACTCGTTCCGCGTTGAAGGTGAAGAAAAAATGCCTACTCTAGTTGGCCTACTGTTTGTGGGCTTGGTGATCAGAGCAATCCTAGGCGTGGCCATCGTTGTGGCGGTGGTGTTGCTTGCGTGGAAGCTTGGGAAATTGGCCGACGCCTATACGCATAAGCTGACAACCAAGCAATGACAACTGCTCCAAACTGAAGGCCCCTGTTTTTTTGGCCAACGAATTTTTCCTGCATTATTCTATACTTTCCCTGGGAAATTCACGGGGTAGGATCTGATCATGAAACATGAAAAAAGTAACGTAAAGTGTACCTGTTTCCGGTAATAACAGTACATCACATTACAGCGCGTGATTTCATGTAACTCAGTGCTGGCGGTTCTAGGTTTCGACTGTACATTTAATAAAGCACTAACCTGCCCTAGCGATTTTTTGCGTAACAATTACGCATAATAAGAATAAAGGAGAAATGAAAATTTGCGTAAGAAATTAGTTGCAACGCTAACAATCGCTATTTTCCTAATCAGTACCTTCGCAATTTTTGTTCCAACTCAGGCAACCTTTACGTTGGGTAACTTGTCGGGTACGAACCCGTACGAGATTAACAATTTTGATCCGCACGTCGCCGGGCCGATCGGCTATGTTTGGCCTGGCAGCGGTGAATGTGCGTACTTGGGCTTCCCGAACCAAGCAAGCGACAATTGTTCACCTGGTTATCAGTCACCTTACCCGAACGGTAATCCGCCGGGTGCGCCGAGCAATTCGTGGTATCAGCTTCAAGGGGACACTTACGCCCCATTCGGAGCTGTATTAACGAGCTCGACTGGTGACTTGATCTTCGCGATAAACGCCACATGCTTACCAGCAAACTGGAAGACCGGATGCGGTACTACTAGCACTCATGAAATCCAATCTACCTTGAAGAACAATTATGGTTGGGATACGTTAAACATCCTAATTCCACCGGAATTTACAGTCCACGACGCGTCACAAATCGTCACCACCCTCACGAACAGTTACGACAACGTATGGGTGGGCAGACTCAGTCTAGACGACAGGTATGCCCCTGGCTGGACCTCTGTCATGATCATTACAGACTCTGCAGAAAACCCCGGATACAACCATCAATTCCTAAACTTCACAAGCGCCGGTGAATGGTACTACGTGAGAATCAACGGAGTAACCGCACCAGCGACAGCAGGGCGATACTTCTTCAAAATGTTCCTTTACTCCAACCTAGCTTCCGGAGCTAACCAGTACGGCGTCGGCCCAACCCTAGCTGCATCTGGCGGCGCCAGTGGCGGAGAGAATCCAGACGTTTGGGTTCCTCCACAGAACTGGCCCGTCATGTTGGTGAAGGGTGAGACTGATCCAGCCATCGTAACCGGAACTCTCCGGTATGCAGGCTACAACTCAACACTCTACGGGCAACCGATCGCTGAGGCTGGAATGGTTTGGGCGAACATGACTATGCGCCTCGACCCATACACCGGCCAAGACCGATCGGACCTACCAACAATTAACGCTCAAGCGTACGTGAATGCCACCGCGAACGGCCATTATGAACTGGAAGGCCTCGCGCCGGGCGTTTACGATATCTACGCTTCCGCTGCTGGATACCCACAAATCCTTTGCGAGACAGGCGTAACCGTCCTCAAAGGCCAATCCTTACATTTCGACTGTTACCTCCAACCGGGAGCGGTGATTCACGGCAACGTGTTCACGAAACACCAATTCGGCGACGAACCATGGCCATCATCATATGATTCAGGAGTCGGTGTCAACGACGCAACTGTAGGCCAATACATCAAGATTGAACTCTACTCAGCCGCGACTCTCAGCAACCTAGTTGACCCAAGCGCCGGAAACCCGGTCTCTTGGTCACCGCTACCATGCACAGCCGGAGGTCAAGAGAAGTACTATGGCCGCCGCGCAGCTGACCTCTGTGGTGACCCGCGCCTTGGAAGCTCGATTGCGTTTCCATGGCATGCGTACAGCACAGTCAACGGCGCCGCTTACGGCGACCCATCAACACTATTCACGGGTGCGATGAACGGTTACAGCCGCGACGTTGCTGAGAGCAATGTCTGTGCACCCGGCAACCTCGCCTGCACCTTCCTAACCTCGGACCCTGAAGGTGTCGGCCCACCACAACAATGGTACGTAAGTGGCGGTACTACGACTCCATTCCACTTTGAATTCGGTTTGAAGGGTGAGTACGGTGCTCCCCAGGGCCTGTCAGGCGAAGTGCCGCAGGTATACGCGACTTGGGTTAATGGCCTCACACCAGGCAGGTACTATGTGCGTGCTTGGATCTTCCGTTACGTTCAAACAGCCCTGGACGGTTCAACCTTCCAGGAATACTACTTTGACGTAACACCCAACGAGTGGGCAGGAGACGTAACACTACCAATGGACCTACGCCTCTCAAGCTGGGTTAACAAGACCGTCTACTTCCACGACACACCCAACACCATAACAACCAGCCCAATCCACAGCGGCGCAGGATTCCTTTGGGGTAATCTCATAGGCGCCGATGGGCACGTATACGCCCACAACGTAACCAACCTAGGCTACGACAACCTGTACTATGCATGCACCGACGATTCCAACTCGAACGGCAGACAAGACAATAACGCACCACAAAAGAGTGGTGGAACACAGCGCACAGCGAAGTTCATTAGCTACGGCATATTCACTGGCTCCAACGAATTTGGCGCACCATCCCTGTATTGCGGGCTGCCAGGCGTCCTAACAGGTTCAACAGCAAACACTAACCAACTTGACCCAGCTCACCTCAACCAGAACGCTATCGCGTCGGGAGAAGCGACTATACAATTCTGGGGCTTGAACGATACCTGGGGTGGTGAAAACTACGGAATCCCCTCAGGAACCTACACACCAAACGTAGCCACGGACGGCTACTACAGCCAATCACCGAGCGAGCAGGTGTCGGTTACGTTGAGCGGTAACCCAACCGCCATAAGTGACCACATGTTCCTCGGTCCAGGCTTCAACGTATCAGTATACAGCATTGACTGGGAACGACCACGCGTCAGCAGAGAGTGGGTCTGGTCCGGATGCCAAGACGCAGGAGCATACGGCGTCTCGGATGGCTTGACACATGCGGCAGGCAACAACGCTGGTAAGGACAACGGTTGTGTAGGATCAGAGATTGACCTCGGTTTCTACCCGGTAGTGAACGGAACGGCGGGCAAACTCTATGACGCAATCGGCGACACACCTAGCTACTTCTACCTACCCCCAAGCATCTCAACCACCCATCTATACCAAGGCCCATATGGGACAGACTGCATCAATGAAACGTCACCCGCGTACTTCTGCACTCAGATGGACGGCGGTGGACGCAACGTTCTCCAAGGCTACGAACTCTCGCACGATGTCTTCTACGGCGAATCCGCACGCTACGCATTCGTCGGCGGATATACCGCGGGCAAGAACGGATTCACCACAGCTCCAAAGCTACTAGTCGACAGCATGTTCACGCAAAGGAGAGTCGTCTGGCCAATCACCTTCAACGCGACCTCATACAACCTCGCAGCCTACACCTATGGTTACATACAAGACAAAGACTTCCAAGCCTACGCACAGAACGGGCAAGTCGCTGACATGAAAGTCAACTTGATCATCGGTGTGAACGTGACGTTGGATATTCTCTTCAAGAAAGAGAGCATAATCACGCCGACCGACGAAAACATGTCTGCACGGGTCCGCCTATTCAACGACCAAGAACAGCTTGTGTCTGAATGGATGTCCAGTGAGGGCGTCTATCCAGGCTCAGGCACAGCATCACCCTTTGGTGTTGGCACTGGCCACGTTACCGCAGCCAACGGAGCACTACCACCAGGTGGAAATGGTTTCGTAAACCCGTCCAATCCTCTCTACCCTTTCACCGACCAAGCGGGCCTACAGAAACCCGCTTCTGGGCTAAATGCATACAATTTCGTGCCCAGTAACACAACGCTACTCCATGTCCTCATGGCTGGCTTGCCACAGCAGCCACCCGGCGGAAAATTCCTAAGCAATGAGTACTTCAGCGATCCCCTACAGGGCGGTGGAGGAACTTTCGGTGACTGCGATTTCAACCTCGTCTGTTTCCCAGCCGCGTATGCTCAGTACCCGTTCCCCTACTCGGGAATTGCGGGTGCTCCAGACTACACGGGTGGATGGACAGCCGAAGTAGACTTCGTCCCCTGGTACTCAGCCAACGCAGCCACACCTGAACTGGCAAGCGGAGGTGCGCAAGTTTGCAACCTCCCCATCCCCACTAGCATCGGCAGCGCAGCGTTCGCCTCTTGCACTGGACAAGCAGCAACCACACCAGGCTCCTTCGCGCAGTACTATCCGCCGGTTAACGGTCTGTTGATGGGCGAGTCTTACCACATTATTCCAGGCACGACCGCGGTCTCGGGCATCAGCATAACCGAAGACACGGCAACGAATCAATACGTATCCCCACCAGGCAGCGCTTTCGTCGGTCATTCGATGGCCGCGAATCACTTAGGCCCGTACTCACAAGAAGGTGTTTGGCAGATTGCTGGGTCGCATAACAGCGGTGAGGCTAGTGCTATCTTTGAAGTTGACCTTAACGGGTTCGTGAGCGGCAATGTTCTCGCCTTCACGTGGAGTAACGAGTTCCGCACACTCAGCTGGGGCACGATCAGCGTGGTCGGAGCCAGCGGAGCTACGTGGAACTTCTACACGTTCGACGGCGTCTACCAAGCCTTCCTACCCACAGGCAGCTACAAGTTCAGCATAGCCCAACCAGGCTACGCACCTCAAACCTGGTCCTACTCGGTCTCACCAGGCCAGTCGGGCTCAGGAGCGAACGTGTACCTGGAACAGAGTAACATACCCGTGCCAGAGTTTAGTACTGTAGCGGTTGTCGCCTTTTCAGCGTTAGCAGCATCACTATACCTACTAAAACGAAGACGCAAGTAAGCGTCCGAGCGCCCAAAAGGCGCCCGTACCCCCTTCTATTTTTCAATAAGATGCGAGAGACCACCGTACGGGCAACGTACATTGGGATTCCTTCGCCTAGTGACGATTCAAGCGCTAGATTCGGAAGAAGCCTGAGCAGATGAAAAACCGAGAAAAATTAGCCTACGACAAGACCCTCAACAGCCTCATCAACGAGTTACAACGTATTCGTGCGAATCTTCTAGAAGCAGAAGTCCGATTCGGTCAACTTATAGAATCTGCGGAACCGTCTTGGAGAGAGAGCGCTCGAAACTTAGTTCACTATCTCGCGCTCAGGCGTTTCGATATGCGCGGGTTGCAGGCTGACCTGGCCGAGATTGGGTTATCTTCACTTGGACGAAGCGAAGGCCACGTTCTAAACACAATTGAATCTGTTCTCAACATTCTCTTACACCTTGCAGACTATGAACCGCTGCGCCCAGCTAAGCGTCCTACTCTGAAGTTCCAAGAAGGGGCGAGACTCCTCGAGGAGCATACTCGGAAACTTCTCGGACAGAAACCAAAGGGTAGGGGTGTTCGGATAATGGTGACCGTGCCCAGTGAGGGCGCTGATGATTACTCTTTAGTTCTCGATCTAATCGCTAGTGGCACTGATTGCGTTCGCATAAATTGCGCTAGGGACGACGAACCTACGTGGCGTCGAATGGTGCGCAATTTGCGGCAAACCTCCAAAGAGCTTGAGAAGGATTGCAAAGTCGAGTTCGACTTGCCGGGACGCAAACTACGCACTGGACAAATTGGATCTGGGGCCCGTGTGATAAAGTGGGGACCGAAACGGGATGAATTAGGAAATGTGCTTCGCCCTGCACGAGTCTGGTTAACTCCTTATGAACGACCAACCGTGCCGAACGAAAACTCAGATGCACGCTTATTCGTTCAAGGTAAATGGTTAGCTTCGTTGACCGTAGGTTCAAAGATTAGGTTCACCGATCTGCGCGGGAAAAACCGGACTCTGATAGTTACCGGAGAAGTGGACGACTCACGTTGGGCTGAATCTCAGACTACAGCTTACGTTGGCCCGGAAACTCTACTGAGAACGGAACGGGAATCTAAATCTCTACCAGCTGAGAGCAGAATAGCCGACGTAAAACCGGTTGAGGCGAGCATACTTCTTCGGGTCGGCGATATGCTACTTCTGACGAGCGACTCTGGGACCGAATCAGCAGTTCTCGCAGGTGAGAGGATGCCGAAGATCAGCGGCCTCTCTCGGGAAGCTCTCTCGACTCTGAAGCCTGGTCAATCGATCTGGTTCGACGACGGGAAGATCGGTGGCGTAATTAAAGCAAAGACCAAAACTCAGGTGCGCGTCCGCATTACATACGCTAAACCAAGAGGATCGAAGCTAAGATCTGACAGAGGAATTAACCTGCCTGACACTCGTCTAAGCACAGCCGCTCTTGGTCAGAAAGACATCAAGGCATTATCAGTTGCAACCAAGTGCGCTAACAGCGTTGCTCTCTCCTTTGCAAGAAATAGGGAAGACGTCGAAGCGCTGGTAACATGTCTCAAGAAGATGAAGAGCCGCCGAATGGGGATCGTTTTGAAGATCGAAACTCGCGAGGGATTTGAGAACCTTCCAGCCATGATACTGTCGGCAATGCAGTGGACGGATGCTGTTGGAGTAATGATCGCTCGCGGAGACCTAGCCGTCGAGTGCGGGTACGAAAGATTAGCAGAGGTACAGGAAGAGATTCTATGGATCTGCGAAGCAGCCCATACGCCAGTCATATGGGCGTCAGAGGTTCTCGAATCTCTAGCCAAAAAAGGCATGCCCTCCAGAGCTGAAATCACTGACGCCGCAATGGGCGTCCGCGCAGAATGCGTAATGCTAAACAAAGGACCGTACATGGTGAAGGCGGTCAGAGCACTCAACGACATACTGCGAAGAATGGAAACCCATCAAAGAAAGAAAACCTCGATGCTATGTCAATTGCATTCTCTAAGCCTAGACTAGACTCCGTCGGTCTCTTTGGCCACGTCTGTTCCGCTTCGAAGGCAATTCCGAGCTCTGCTTTCGCCAATGCAGGTGCATCGTTGACGCCGAACGCCGCAGGTTTGTGTCAACGGATAACTAATAATTCAAATCCCCCGGTCCTTATGCACAACAAGAGATTCCTTGGAATTCAGCGGGCGAAGTCTTCAGGAGATTTATGCGCCTAATGGACGTTGTTTTGGATGCGGACCCATGAATCCGCATGGGCTTCACATCAGAAGTCGAGTAGTAGATGACGTAGTGGTTGCTGATTGGAGGCCTGAACCGTACCATGAAGCGTTCGAGGGCTACGTTAGTGGAGGGATCATCGGCGTATTGTTCGATTGCCACAGCAACTGGGCGGCAACCTACAGCCTAATGAAAAGGAGGGGGCTTTCCACTCCACCAGGAACTGTGACCGCGGAATACTGTATAATCCACCGTAGCCCAACCCCGAGTAACGGTATTCTACACTTGGTGTCTAAGGTGGTAGAGTTGACTGAAAAGAAGGCTGTTGTCGAAACGACCCTTGAGGTCGAGGGGAAGGTGACAGCGAGCTTCAAGGGAACTTTCGTTGCAGTTAAAGAGGGCCATCCGGCCTACGGACGCTGGCGATGATCTCATCAACCTCCTAGCTACCCACGCCACGATTGAATTGCACGTTCCTATGAACCGTCATACGAATTACCATACGAATTGAAGTGTCTATTTGCTTTCGAATGACATGCTTCTCCCGAACTTGTCCGAACTATGTGCCGCACTTTCAATTGCTCCTTCCACAGCGAGGACCATGCCCGAGGTAACGAAGGCAATGGCGAAACTCGGATGCATAGAAAGCGGAGCTTGTTTCAATGCCTAGAACTGAAATTAGCACTGACTTAGTACTTCCTACTATCTCGTCTCGTGTGCTTATAGGCCGAATTTTCTGAATGCGAAATACTTAGGAAAGTCTACGCCAAGCGTGAATATTGCGGAGAGGCCCAAGACAACGAGAACTTGAACTGTCGTGATGGATGGTAGGACAACGCCGTAGATTCCCAGCAAAGCAAATCCAAACACCGTAGCTAAGCTAGAGATGGCAAGTTCTCTTCCGGGTCGGGAGGCCCAGAAGTGTCCTCTCTCTCGCACAATAAGGACTCTAAACTGGCTGGTAAAGATTAGCGCAAGCAGCACGAAGGTTTGAAGTGCTCCTAATCCCATCTGATAGTAATTCGTGCCGATGAAGATGACGATGGCACCCTCAACAACCAAGAGTACGCCGATAATGAGTGAGGCTAAGGTGATGTTCCTCACGTTCCAGATGTTTGGGCTGCGTGTGGTCTTCACGTTATCCGTTGCAAGTGACATTGTTACGAAATCATTTGCAAACACCAACAAAACCATACCCAGCACCGAGAGCACGAGGTAATGCAACCATAAGAAGCCCAAGACTAGCACGCCCACGAATTGAATCACCTTCGTGACCTTGTTGACAACCCACGTTAGCATACGTTGGTAGATTTGTCTGCTCGTACTGATTGCGTTGAGTATAACCTTGAGGCCGGGTTCGGTTAGGACGATGCTGGCAGACGCTTTTGCAACATCGGCGGAGTTATTCACAGCTATGCCCACTTCCGCTTGTTTGAGCGCGGGTGAGTCGTTTACACCGTCTCCAGTCATTCCTACCATGTGACCTCTCGACTGCAGAAGCTTCACCACTCTGTACTTGTCTTCTGGATAAATCTCAGCCAACCCATCATATTCATCCAGAGCGCTTGCTTGATCCGCCTCTGATAGTTTCTCAAGGTTTGATATGGGGTAGATTCGATCGCCAATGTCTACTTGGCTTGCGATCTCTCTAGCTATTGCAACGTTATCTCCTGTCAGCATTTTCGTCTGTACGCCTAAGCGTTTCAGTTCCCCTATCGTTTCCTTCGAGTCGGGTCTGGGAGGATCGGCCAGTGGCAGGAGCCCTACAAGCTTGAGGTTATCTAGGTCATTATCCTCTGATTTGGCGACCGCGAGTGTTCGGTAGCCTTTCTTGGATAATGATTCCACATTAGCATTCACATCCTTCCCCGTTTCATCGTCTACCTTGCACAGAGACAGAATTACCTGTGGTGCTCCTTTGACTACTCTGAATCGTTTTCCGTCGTGTTCCACGATTGCCTCGGACCTTTTCGTAGCGGGGTCAAAGGGAGTAAACGAGTCTTGTGCATATTGGACAGGGGCAGGGAGGTTCTTTGCGTAGTCGATCACGGCGAGATCAATTACGTCTCTAATCTCCTCTTTCGAAGCTAGTCTCGCCATTATTGCGACGTCGTTCTTTTCGAACCCTTGGAAAGGGATAGGGTCGGTGACAGAGAGTTTGTTCTCTGTGATTGTACCGGTCTTGTCTAGACAGAGCACTTCCATTGAAGCTGCGTCCTCAATCGAATCGAGCCTAGTTACCAGAGCGCCTTCTTTGGCAAGTTGCATTGCGCCTACCGCGAGAACGATGGCAAAGACCGCAGGTAGCGCAACGGGAATGGAACCCATGAGAAAGATTAGAGCAAAGCTTACGATGGTTAGGACGTCCACGACTCCTGTCAAAGCCGCGTCTAATACCACGAACGCCAAGAATGCAATACCAATGTACATTGCATACTTGACGATGGCCGACATGATCTGCTCTTGATGCGATTTCGGTTTGGCGATTTTCACCAATTCAGCAGTCTTTCCGAAGTAGGTATTAGTCCACGTGTTGAGTACGAGAGCTTTCGCTTCACCTCGTTTTATAATAGAACTCGAATAGAGAATCCCGGATTGATGTGCGGTCACGGGAAGTGATTCGCCGGTCAACGCTGATTGATCAACGGAGACTTCTCCAGCCACAATCTTGGCATCAGCTGGTACTAGGTCGCCTAAACCAACTTGTATGATGTCACCCGGAACTATTGTCCGAGCATCATTGACGACCCATTCTCCGTTCCGCAGAACTTTCGCTTTAACTGCTAGCCGTCTCTTCAGAAGTTCAAGCGCTTTCAGAGAGCTGCGAGTATGGTGAAAACCTATGATAGCGTTCAGTGTCAGAAGACCAAAGACTATTCCCACTTCTAAGTAGTGGCCTATGACGTACGAGAGAGCCATGGTTAGTTCCAAGAGCCAAGGCATTGGCCCCCAATACCGCCCCAAGAAATCGAGAAATGGGTTCTTCCGCTTCTCCGATAATTCATTGTAGCCAAATTCATTAATGCGTCTCTTCCACTCATTTTCGCTCAGACCGTTTGCCGACGTACTTAACGCCGAGTACGCGTCCTCAATTGGCAGGTCGGCAAAGTCAGCTGTGGCCTTAGTCGTCATCTACGCTCGCAACCGTCCTCAGTGAGGAGAGAGGTGCTCCGAGAATTCAGATAGGGACTGTGGGTTTTAATCTTGATGCGATTCGAACTACCACATTTAGTCCTAAGACCAGTAGTAGTAGGATTAGAGCTGCGCCCCAAGCGAAGGCGTGGGAGCTAGGGTAGGGAGCGGTGCCAAACTCGTAGATGAGCACAGTCATTGAAGCTGCGGGGTCGAAGACACTAGTCATTAGCCACTGACTACCTAGAGCGGTGAAAAGTAGGGGAGCAGTTTCACCCATAATTCGAGCGACAGACAGAGCAATACCTGTTATGATCCCGCTCTTGGCGGTGGAAACAAGGATGTAGACAAGGGTCTTTGATCTCGATATGCCAAGCGACAAACCACCTTCCCTTATCGATGAGGGCACAAGTCTCAGAGACTCATGAGTAGAGATTGTCACAATGGGTATCATCATGAAGCTTAAGGCGATGCCGCCGGCGAGTGCCGAAAACCTATGCAGAGTAGCAACAACTACCACATAGACAACGATTCCTGTCACGATTGACGGAACCCCTGTGAGTACCTCTGCCACCAGCCTAACATTGTTGGCCAGTCTTCCGGGGTACTCTGAAAGGTACGCCCCAGTGAAGAGTCCTATGGGAATTCCGATTAGGGAAGCAATCCCAACCATCACTAAACTTCCTTCGATAGCATTCAGAATGCCTCCGCCACTTCCTCCTATAGGAGGTGTAATTTGAGTGAAAAAGTCAGTATTCAGTACAGTAGATCCTACCGCGATTGTTTGGTAGAGGATGGAACCCAGTGGAACTAACGCAATTAAGAATGCGAGGGTGGCTAGGATAATGAATAATCTGTTGCTGAATCGTCGTGCACTCATCGAGCTAAACATTCACGGATGTCCCCCCATGAAAAGTTAACCTCGAAATTAGAACCCTACCGATGAGATTCATCAGAAAAGCAATCGCAAAGAGAATTAGGCCAAGTTCGAAGAGCGCCGCTAGGTAAATGTTGTTTCCAGCAACTTCAGTGAATTCGTTCGCAATCACGCTTGGAATGGTTTCAGAGGGAAGGAAAAGTGAGGGTGAAATTCTTGCGACGTTACCGATGACCATTGTGACAGCCATCGTCTCTCCGATGGCTCTACCCATTGCAAGGACGACGGCCGCGATTATGCCCGTGCTTGCATAGGGAATGACCGCTATCCGCACAGTCTCAACTGTAGTTCCCCCTAAAGCTATGCACGCCTCTCGCTGGCTGCGAGGGACTGCGGCGATGACTTCCCTCATAACGGCTGCTCCATATGGTATAATCATTATAGCGAGAATGACGCCAGCGGTAAACATACCCAGACCATTTGTTTCACCTGCGAAAATAGGAATGAAACCCAGTGAACCTATCAGCCCCGGGTCGATGTAAGTGCTCATGAAGGGAACTAGAAAGAGAATTCCCCAAAGCCCGTACACGACACTCGGTATAGCGGCAAGAAGTTCGACTAGGAAGATCGAGGGAAGTCGTAACCTGCGCGGGGCCAACTCCGATTGGAAGAGGGCGATGCCCAAGCTGATTGGAACTGCAAAAAGCAGGGAAATCAGCGTTGTGACCACTGATCCGTAGATCGCGGGGAGGGCTCCCAAAATAGGTGGTCCACCGTTGGGTGGGTTAGGAACCCAAGCGGTTCCAGTTAGGAACCCGAACCCGAATGCTTGAATTGAGTCAAGACTTCCGTTCAAAAGCGCGTAAAACGTAAGCGCCGCGATAATTGGAATCGCGAACGCCGCTATAATTAAAATGGCACGTAAAAAATCGTGGTGCCGTGCTCGTTGCCGAGCACGGGTTTTTTCAATTTCCGTTTGCATTGTAAGTCGCTATGGTCTATCCTGCTGCCGTCAGCAGTGGTGTTCCTTGGTAGTTTAAGGTCAACAGTAGTTGTTCATCAGCCGCAACGACGTTTGCGGGGAGTGGCACATAGATCAAAGCTGATGAATACTGCTGGCCGTCATGGATAGCCCACCAAAGGAAGTGCGCTAAGGCTTCCGCCTTCGCTTCTGTTGTGCTAGGATTTGCTGACATGTCCCTGTAGACGAGGATGTAGGTGTAGGTTGAGATCGGATAGGATTGTGGCCCTGCAGCATTTACTATGTGCAGTCGAAGGTCCTGGTAGTTGGGAGTGCCGGTTGCGTTCTGAGCAGCCCAGAGAATCGTTTGAAGCGTTGGCAGGACGAAATTACCTGCCGAATTTATCACTGCACCTACTCCAAGATGGTTACTGACAGCATAGATGACGTCCACGTAGCCTATTGCCCCGTGCGTATTCAGAACTGTGCCTGCAACACCAGGGTTACCCTTCGCACCAACGCCATAAGCACCAGGTAGGGTATCGACAGGCCAGGTCACTGATGTGCTGTAGCCGACTTGTGCAGCCCAATTTGGAACGGTGACGGAGAGGAAGTTGGTGAAAGCGAATGTGGTTCCGCTGCCATCGGATCTGTGAACTGCTGTTATGAAGGCTGATGGCAATGGTACTCCGGGGTTGAGTGCTACGAGGGCTGGGTCGTTCCATTTGGTTATGATCCCCATGTAGATCTTAGCTATGACGTCTGGTGTGAAGTGTAGTACCGTGGTGTTAGTGATGCCCCAAGCTACTAGGTTGTATGTGATCGCTACGCCCCCAAGTGTCTCTGGGAAAAGGACCAAGCCGGGCGCGGCTTGCAATTGTGCGTTACTGAGTGGAGCGTCTGATGCGCCGAAGTCTACTGTCTTGAGGGTTATTTGTTGAATGCCGCCGCCGCTACCGATGCCGCTGTAACTTATGGTCACATCGGGGTACAACTTGTTGTACTCCACCGTCCAGGTTTGGATCAAGGGCTGAGGAAAGGTGGCCCCAGCTCCTAGAATCGAGACGGGCGTAGTCGGTTGCCATGCTGCTACTGAGGATGTCATCGAGGTCTCGGACATGGTCGCGGATGTCATTGCTGGCGTCGTCATTGATGTGGCGGAGGGCACCATTGAGGATTCAGAGGTCATCATGGATGTATCTGACGTGCTTTGAGAATTGTTCATTGCCGTGAAGTAGTATCCTCCTGCAACCGCCACCAGTATGACGACAACAAGAGCAACTATTCCGACATTACGTTTGGTATTCTTGCTAGACATACGAATCATCGCGAACGCACGTAGCCACCTATTCTTATTTAGCGAAAACGCATTGTGAACATGTGTGACCATGTGTGACCATGTGTGACCATGTGTGTGCACTGCGATCTATATGATTCATATAACTCGTATTCAATTACTCAATGGTCACAGTAACTGATGGTCGGTAACTGATCATGAGTTCAGAACTCTTAACGGAGTTGGGTCGTACACCAGAAGCCGACAAGAGTGTCATCGTTTTGTCCAACTTGAAGGAAAAAATGCAGGTAACCGGCCTAAACGCTGGATTCGGCCGAAAAAAGGTCTTGGATGACATATCAATCTCGTTCAAGGAAAATACAGTCACAGCTATAATCGGTCCGTCAGGATGCGGGAAGTCCACATTTATCCGTTGCCTGAACAGGATGCATGAGGTCACGCAAGATGCGTGGACTAATGGCCACATAATACTTGACGGCGAAGACATTCTTGCCCCCTCTATGGACCCTGTCGTTGTGCGTCGAAGGATAGGGATGGTATTCCAAAAGCCAAACCCATTCCCAACAATGTCCATTTACGACAATGTCGCCGCGGGCCTTCGGCTTAATGGAGTTCACGATCGCAGGGTTATCGCAGAGAAGGTTGAAGAGAATCTCAGGAAGTCTTTCCTCTGGGACGAGATCGGTGACAGGATAAAAGAATCGGGCGCCAGCATCTCGGGCGGCCAACAACAGAGACTATGCATCGCACGCACCCTAGCTGTGGAGCCTGAAATAATCCTCATGGACGAACCGTGCTCAGCACTCGATCCTATCGCAACCGCAAAGATCGAGGAACTCATAACCAAACTGAAGGCCACCTACACCGTGATCGTTGTAACACACAACATGCAACAGGCAGCCCGAATCTCCGACCTCACCGGATTCCTGTACTTAGGTAGACTCATCGAGTACGGGCCGACACCAGAGATATTCCAGAACCCGCACAACGAACTCACAGAGCGCTACATCAGTGGAAAGTTCGGGTGAACATCAATGCCGCGACTCATGGATATGGGAGAAGAAAGACTCTCCAACGCAATCGTGGACATGGCAAACCTAGCCCAAGACTCAGTAGTCAAAGCCATCGAAGCCTACGAGAAGGGGCAGAAGGCCACCGAAGCCGCGCGTAAGAGAGCAGATCAACTATTGCAGCTAAGCGCCGAAGTCGAGGAACTCGGCGTAGACCTCCTGGCACGTTATCAACCCGTAGCAACAGACTTGCGTTTCATCAAATCATGTCTTGAAATTGCGTACGGTTTTTCCAGATTCGGAAGATACGCCTACGACATCTCACTAGTTCTAGAAACCTACGGAGACCTGTCAAACTGCGATAAGTCCGTTGTTCACGACTTAAGTGAGAGAGTTACAGGCATGATTGAAAGAAGTATTCAATCATTCAAGACTCGCGACACGGAACTGGCGCGGTCCTTACGGAAGGACGACGATGAGGTTGACAAGGTGTACTTCAAGTACACCGCCGCCATGGCCAACGACAAGACAGTCACGGTCCGATGCGCTCTCGCATCTACTTTGGTCTTAAGATATTTGGAGAGAATTGCCGATCACGCCTGGTACATCGGAGACTCCGTTGTTTACATAGTGACTGGATCGAAGGCATAAGATCATGAAAGCGAATGCCACGGATCCAAAGAAGAAGACAGCGGAAGAGCAGCCTTCCCCTGAGGATCGGTATGTTCGACGTGTCCAGGTCACTGGCCGCGGATCGTACATAGTGTCGCTGCCTAAGCCTTGGGTTCAAGAAGCGGGCCTGAGAAAGGGAGGCCGAGTCGAATTCAGCAAGCAGGAAAATTGGGGGCTCACTCTTACACCATTCGGCAGTACGAGGTACGATGACGAACGCACCCGATGCACAATGTCACTTAACTCCAATGTTGACCCAGATGCCTTAACCAGAATGATAATCTCGCTCTACGTTGCGGGGTATTCGACGATTGAGATTAGGTCAAAGTCAGGGAACCTCCCATCTGCGATTCGAGATACGATTCGCGATGTCGCAAGAGGTAAGCTTGTGGGCACCGAGTTGGTTACGGAATCTGCCCAGAGCGCAACCCTACAAGTGCTGTTAAGCTACCCGCAATTGCTTGTACCGGACGCTCTGAGAAGGATGCTGTCGATTCTAAACGCTATGCAACAGGATTCCATGCAGGCTCTTTCAAGACTGGACAAAGAATTAGCAAATCAGGTTGTCAAGATTGACGACGAGATCGACAGGTTCAGCCTGTACGTAATTAGGCAACTGAAGTGGGCCGTAAAACATCCCACTCTACTTTCAAGAATAGGTTTAGCCTCGCCGGTCGAATGTTTGGGATACAGGATTATCAGTAAGAGCGTTGAGCGTTCTGCGGATCATGCTGCGAGGATTGCGGTGAACGTTCTGCTGTTGCAGCAGCCTCCTGCGGCAACGCTCTTCAAGGACGCAAACGCGCTAAGTCAACAATCGTCCAGAATGATGGAAACCTCATTACGAGCTCTGTTCGCCAGCGATTACAAACTTGCGGAGACGGTTCTGCTCGAAAGGGATAAGGTTACTGACCTCGAATCGAGGCTAGTTGAGAGGTTACTTAAGGAGAAGCTTCCAGCAGGCGACCTCTCGGCAATGCGCTTAATCTCAGAAAGCCTGAGAAGAATCGGGGAATACGCAACCGACGTCGCAGAGGTGGTCCTCAATTCAACGATTCAAAAAATGTTGGACCAATCGGATGGTATCGAGGCCGAACCATAGAGCGAGCATTTTCCGCTAATCTGAAACCGAGACGACGTGGATTCTGGGTCGAAATACGGCCCTAGCAGTGATATTCACTGCATAGCCTCCATGCATTCCACAAAACTCCTCGCAGGACTCAGCGACCTCAACATTCGTATACCCAAAGCCGCAAAGCTCGCACACATAGATCATCCCATACCTACTCTGTCTTTGCTCAACCAAGTGTATCACCAGGCTGTCAAACCGCGGCGAGCGGAACAAGATCCTCCCTCATGTAGAACCCCTTGAAACCACAGTTATCGCATTTTGCTCCAAGCGGTGAATCGCCATCGTCGTCATAGTATAGATTGAGGCTTAGGAGCCCACACTTTGGGCACTCGGCTCCGATCTCTTTCTCCATGGGCCAACCATCCGATTGTGGTATTCTACTTACTCCGCGAACCAGGCGTCGCCTTCAGAAGGCGCAACTTCGGGCCCTGAGTTCGCGTGTTTTTTCTTTGCCCTTGTCATTTTTCGTCATCGTAAATTGATTATTCAAGGGATTTAGCACGTTTTCTCGTAATTCATTGCAGTAATGTGATTCCCTATGATTCATGGCACCGAGGCTTGATGTTGGAGAAAGAAGGGCTCTATCCAGCGTACCAAAAGTCATTCAAGCCGACCCCCGGTTTCCTATGGTTCCCTTGGGATTCGGGCTCCGGCAAGGTTTAATATCGTTCTACCTGTTCGCTATCGTAAATTTCGGTGAACGAGTCATGTCTAAGGAGTTCAGGCTTGTCCTTCGTGTTGCAGGCGCTAATATTGACGGCACGAAGAAGGTTGCCTACGGCATATCCCACATTAGGGGTGTAGGGCCAAGCTATGCCGCGGCAATAGTGAAAGCGACGGAAATCCGGCCTGACCTTAGAATGGGCGAGCTATCCGAAGCTGAAGTGCAGAAACTGGAAGATGCGATGCGTGACCCTGCCAAGTATGGTTTGCCCCCACGCCTTTTCAATCGTCGCAAAGGGCTCGATTCAGGGCAGGATATGCATTTGATAGGCGCCGACCTCACGCTAAGCATCAAAAGCGATATTGACTTCATGACCGACATCCGAACTTGGAAAGGAGTCAGACACTCTCTGGGCTTGAAAGTTCGTGGGCAACGGACCCGCACGACCGGCCGAAAAGGGAGAGCAGTTGGCGTTGCCAAGAAAGTAGTGATGGAAGCAGCTCGAGCTGCAGCCTTAGCAGCCGACAAGGAAGAGAAGAAATAGGTGACTGGCTACGGGCGATCCAAAGAGAACTAGAAAGAGCTACGAAACTCCAAGACATCCCTGGCGCAGGGACCAACTGGCAGTAGAACTTCAACTGATGGGAGAATACGGTCTGCGCAATAAGAGGGAACTATGGCGTTACAAGACAATGCTCTCGGAGGTCAGAGGCATCGCGCGGTCACTGCTCGGTTCAACAGGAGAGCAACGCGCCCGCCTAGAGCAAGAATACCTCTCTAAACTGGGGAGGATAGGAGTGCTATCTGAATCTGCTGCAATCGACGATGTTCTCGACTTAGACATACGGGACCTTCTCGAACGGCGATTGCAGACCATGGTTTTCAGAAGGGGCTTGGCTAAGACCGTCTTTCAAGCGAGGCAATTTGTTTCGCACGGGCACATATCGGTCGCCGACAAGATAATCTCAGTCCCAGGCTACATTGTTAAGCGAGACGAAGAGGGGAAACTCAAGTACTTCTCCCAAAGCCCGCTCTCAAAAACTGATCATCCCCTAAGAAAAGTCATCACCGCGACCGCGGCGGGTCAAGCAGTCGCCGAATCTTAGTTACGGCACCCGTCTTCTAAGCATAAAAAAGAAAACTAACGCCACGACCGTCAGACCGACGGATAATGCGATGAGCGGGACGGCGTAGGGGCCGCTTCCCAGAATTATCGGAATCGGGCCAATGAGAATAACTGCACCGCTACTACTAGAACCCAAGTTACCTGCAGAACCTAGCGCGACCAGTAGCGTTCCAATGAAGATAGCGGCAAAAGCTACCATGAGCAAAAGGCTTCCCAAAGAAAAATGCATGGGCTGAGAGTACTCCCCATCCCCGGCCCGCGTTTTAGCTTTGGTAGCACAATCGTAACAGTTCAAGTTCTTCGGATCAATGCAGTTAGGGCATGTTGCCCTCCCGCAGTTTTGGCAGATATAAGCGGCCGGCGAGATTCCACATACCGCGCAGAGAGGAGGAGGCATGGAAGTCATCTTCCGGACAGATAGGGAAGGAGCATGATGATGAGAACGACTAATATCAAAACAATCGCCAGAATCATTACTCCTTTTACGGAATCTTTGTCGCTGCCAAATATTATCGGAATCGGGCCGATCAGAAGTACTCCAGCGCTTCTCGTCTTACCCGAACCGCCGGTTGACCGGAATGCCAGAAGAATCATTGCTGCAAGGGCTAGAATAAATCCGAAGACAATCAGTACGAATCCGATTTCGGTCACAGATGGGACTTGCAAAGCTATCACTGCTCAAAATAATTCGAGAAGCGTCGCGAACTTTAACTCTTCCAGATTTTTTCTCAACGAAGCCACTGCAGCTCGTAATAGTTTATAAGCCCGCAGAGGCTACCACCGAAATCTCTTTGCGCAGAAGTGAAATATCGTGGACTTCGGACCAGAAAGACAGGATTCAGGCCGAAAACTTGCCGTAAACGGCCCACGAGAGTTGCCGTTGTTCCTGCGGGGTCCGTAGGTCTTGGAAATTAAGATTCTTGAAGAGAAGGATAACTCGCTCCGGTTCCTATTGAAAGGAACCAGCCACGCCCACGCCAACGCCTTGCGGCGGGCGATGATGGCTGAGGTTCCATCGATGGCAATTGAGGACGTGATCATAATTGAGAACTCATCAGTTCTCTATGACGAAGTTATCGCACACAGGCTTGGGCTGATCCCACTTAAGACGGATCTGGACACTTTCGTCCTTCCCGAAGAATGTGACTGCAAGAGCGAATTGGGATGTAGCAAGTGCAGGGCTTCATTCACGCTGGAAGCGGAATCTGTGGATGAGCCTGTGATGGTTTATTCATCTGACCTGAAAGGAGAGAGCGAGGTAACTCCCGTAAGCGGTAACATTCCAATCGTCAAGCTTGGCCCGTCACAGAGGTTGAAACTCGAATTATACGCGAAACTTGGCCGAGGTCTAGAACACGCCAAATGGCAACCAGTCTCCGCTTGCGCTTACAAATATCTCCCGAAAATAACCTTGAACGCCGGCAATTTAGCCAATCCAGCGGAGGTAATTCGAATCTGTCCCACCGACGTCTACGTGAACGACCCTGAGAACAAAATCGCTGTACGGGATGAGCTTGCATGCACCCTTTGCATGGACTGCGTTGAGAAGGCTACCCCGATTGACGCCAAAAAACCCTTTCCGGTCAAGGTTGAAGAGGACGATACAGCTTTCATATTCTACGTGGAATCAACGGGTGCTCTTCCCACCCAGAGAATCGTGAGCGAAGCATCAAAGATTCTGGACAAGAAATCAAACAACCTAACCGACCTTGTAAAGAAAGGACTTGAATAAGGGAGGGCAAATTTTGCGACGCGAAATCACAAACCCTGAACTACTCGAAACAATTCGATTTCTGAAAGTCAAGGCAAGGGAAAACGAGGCCAAGATATGGACCGTCGCAGCCCAACACCTATCCAAGCCAAGAAGAGGCCGAGCAGAACTGAACCTGAACCATATCTCCCGAGCCTCGAAACCAGATTCGCTCCTTCTAGTGCCAGGTAAGATACTCGCTTCAGGCCACATCAAGCATCCCGTCACTGTTGGGGCTTTCCAATTCTCGCACGACGCTAAGCTGAAAATCGAACAGGCCGGCGGAAAGTGTATCGGAATAAAGGACTTCGTCGGAAAGCATCCCAAGGGGTCGAACGTACAAATTCTCAGGTGATCAAATAATGTCAGCAGAACCAATCCTCTTGGACGCTACAGATCAGGTCTTGGGCAGGTTGGCTAGCTATGCAGCCAAGAATGCGCTTAGCGGAAACATGGTAGTAGTCCTAAACGCGGAGAAAGCCGTCATCTCGGGAAGGAAGAGCAACATAGTCGAAGAGGCCATGCGCCGACTCAAGACCAGAACACTCGCTAACCAGACAACCGCACCAGTCCATCAACGCCGCCCCGACCTATACTTCAGAAGGGTTGTCCGCGGTATGTTGCCCTGGAAAAAGCCGAAAGGAAAAGCTGCATTTCACAGGGTCTTCGTGTTCATGGGCGTACCTGAAGAGTATTCAAAGAAGAAAGCCGCAAAAGTCCCTGATGCGGATGCTTCTAAACTCAGGACAGCATACATGACGCTCGAAGACTTAGCGAAAGAGATTTGGAGGCCTGAAGTCAGTTGAGCGAAACACTCGAAAAGCTAGAGAAGCCGGAAAAAGCTCAGAAACCAGAGAAACTAGAGAGAAAACGGCTGATACTTATTACGGGAAAAAGAAAGACCGCGATCGCCCGCGCGATAATCAAAAACGGGTCAGGCAACGTATTCATCAACGGAATTCCACTAACAACTTTCACGCCAGAGATCGCCAGAATGAAGATCACCGAGGCGCTAGTACTCTCAGGAGATAGGTCGAAAAGCGTCGACATCAATGTGAAAGTCGCGGGGGGCGGCTTCATGGGCCAAGCAGAAGCGTCACGCATGGCCGTTGCAAAGGGATTGGTACAGTGGACGCGCAGTTCCGAGCTTAAGAAGTCGATGACAAACTACGACCGAACCATGCTCGCAGGGGACCCGAGAAGAAAAGAACCCAAGAAATTCGGCGGACCCGGAGCCAGAAGACGCGAACAAAAATCATACAGGTAGAATGAAATGATAATTCCTGTCCGTTGCTTCACCTGTGGAAAACTCGTCGCCGACCATTGGGAAGAGTACGCGAGACGCGTTAAAGCGGGCGAGACACCGAAGAAGGTCCTGGATGACATGGGAATGACCCGTTACTGCTGTCGCCGCATGTTCATATCGCAGGCAGACGTGATCGATGACCTGCTACGTTACACACAGGTGACCGCCAAGCGACGGGCACAATTCCAATAGGAATCAAGAGCAATGTCAGAAGTCGAAGAAAAAGAAGGCATGCCGAAATCAGAGGACCTACTGATCCCCTTAGAAGATCTTCTCGCAGCAGGCCTCCACATCGGAACAAGGATCAAGACCGGCGACATGGAACCGTACATTTACCGAGTCAGACCAGACGGCCTCTTCATACTGAATATTGGAAAGACAGATGAAAAGATCCGAACAGCCTCTCGATTCATAGCCAGATTCGAAGCAGAACGAACCCTCATAATCTCCTCTAGGCTCTACGGAAAAACACCCGTTGAAAAGTTCTGTGAAATAACGAGGACGATTCCCACAGTCGGCCGTTTCATGCCCGGCCTCATATCAAACCCACTTCAGCCGTACCATGCAGACCCCCAAGTCATTATGGTAACCGACCCCAGAGCAGACTGGCAAGCAATCAAAGAAGCATCAACCGCGGGCGTCCCAGCAATCGCACTCTGTGACACTGACAACGTCTTCAGCGGCGTCGACCTAGCCATACCAGTGAACAACAAGGGCCGCCGCGCATTAGCGATGCTCTACTGGCTGTTGGCCAGACAAGTCCTGCGTGACAGAGGAGAACTACCCGCCGATGGAACCATAGCCGCCACAGTAGACGACTTCGAAACAAAGCTGGCCACAATCGCCCCTAGATCGGGCGGTGAGCTTTGAAAATACGGAAGCCATATGTCGCAAACGCATTTTACGCCGGAACCAAAACCTCACTGACCAAACAAATAACAGAATGCTTCACCCACCCCTTCGGGCCTGGGCAAGTCCCAAAACCAAACCCGCAAGGCCCACGAAGAATCCTGGGAATAGTATGTCCACACGCGGGATACATGTACTCTGGGCCAGTGGCCGCTAATGGGTACAGTAAGCTCGCAACCGACGGCCAACCCGACGCCTGCATTATTCTCGGGCCAAATCACACCGGGATTGGAAGCGGCCTCTCGATCCAGACCGAAGGCGCATGGGAGACGCCGATCGGCATAACCCGGGTTGATTCTGACCTAGCTAAGAGAATCCAAAAGTCAAGCAGTTTAATCGACGTCGACGAAGGGGCTCATGCAAGTGAGCACTCCATAGAGGTTCAACTACCATTCCTCCAGTTCCTATTCAAGGACACCCTAGAATTCGTACCCATATGCATGATGATGCAAGATTTGACAACGTCCCGAGAAGTCGCGAAGACCATCGTTGAAACCACAAAAGGCAAGAATGTTGCAATAATCGCATCTAGTGATTTCACCCACTACGAGCCGCAAGCAGACGCAAACAGGAAGGACAGGGAAGCAATCGACGCGATACTCAAACTCGACGATGAACAACTCAATGAACTAGGGGAAAGCAATCACGTGACAATGTGTGGTTACGGCCCAATAACCACGTTGATCGCCGCAGCAAAAATGCTCGGGAATGTGAAAGCCGAATTGTTGGCACACAAAACCAGCGGCGACATCACAGGAGATAAATCGGCTGTAGTCGGATATTCGTCGCTGGCCTTTACTCGTAACTAACGAGCACATGCGGCCGTTTGATTTTTCTAGAAGACAGACGAATTATTGAAAGGCGCACGATCTTGGGCCAAGGTGTAGGGTTCGGTAAAGTAATCCTCTTCAACGAACACTTCGTCGTGTACGGGATTCCCGCAATAGCCTCAGCTATCGGAGTCAAGACGACTGCTACTGTCGAGCGTAGTGCGGGATCTGGGGTGGAACTCAAGGATGAACGACCTGAGAGTCCAGGGTACAAGGCTCAGAAACTAGGGCAGCAAGAGGAGTCTTTGGATATCCAGCTCAAATTCATGAACATTGACACGCAACATAATCACTACAACATCACTTTGGGAGGGGACTTACTCGCTGCGAGCGGTGTAGGAGCTAGCGCGGCTTCCTGCGCTGCAATCGCCCGCGCATTCTCACAGGAACTTAACCTCAACTTGTCAGACGAGAGAGTGAATGAGGTGGCCTATGAGGGAGAAAAAGGATATCACGGAACGCCATCCGGTATCGATAACACGGCGGCGACGTACGGCGGATTGATATGGTACAGGCGAGAGGGGTCGGCGCAACTAATGGAACGCATGCGGCTCCGCAAGCCGGTAGAGATCGTAATGGGCAATACGGGGAAAGTTGCAGACACGAAGATCGTTGTAGCAGGAGTAAGGGAGCGAAAAGAAAGGGAGCCTGAAAAGTATGAGCGTCTCTTTCAGAACGCAGACCAACTTGTACGGAATGCGAGAAAACAACTTGAAGATTTCAACCTCGAAAAAGTGGGCGCCTACATGAACGAAAACCACAGACTGCTCCAGGAAATAGGCGTGTCCTCCCCAGAGCTGGACGCACTCGTGAAACTGGCCCGCGACACCGGCGCTGTTGGCGCGAAACTTACCGGAACGGGAAGGGGAGGTTACATGGTTGCCCTAACTCCAGGGCGAGAACTCCAGGATCGCGTGGCGAACGAAATCGATCGTCACGGTTCTCAGACGCTTCGCACCGTGATCGGCATTTAGACAACCGCCGATCAACCTCGTACGGTTCTCTCATAGCAAGCGTAAGGGAAGGTGCTTCAATACCAAGTCGTATTCCTTCGCCTTATCAACGATCGCATCGATACTGCTCTTGTCGAATCGGTCTCTCTCTATTAGAAATGCCAACGCATCCCAACCGCCAGCCCCAGGACAACGGCCAACGACGATACCGTGAATATTCTCTCCAAACTCTATCAACTTCGTAAGAGGTTCAGGCTCTATTGGATCCAAGCCAGGATAGGACTGCGCGACAAGCCCCTGCAGTTTTCTGTGAATCTCTCTCGCGGCGTGTGTACAACGCCTTAACCCATCGTTGTCCCCGTCTAGCAATCCACCAATAGCCTCCGTTTCATGTGCATTCTGTCTTTCCATGAGTTCGATGTATTCGGTTGGGTGTTGCCGTTTCCATTCACCAACTGTTCGTACGTTACTTACGGTTGATGTCTTCCCTCCCTCAATGTTGAAGAAGAGCAAGCCATACTTCGATGGCATTGAGATTATTCGCGTGAGTATATCTGGCCAGGGCCTTTCTATCGAAAAGAGAACTTTCGTGGTCGTTTCTGTCATATTCTTGAAGTCTGAAGGTAAAATGATTGAGCTGGGATTGAATCGCTTGTACACTATAGTGTGGCCGGCGGCGCAAGTGGCAACATCAAATCCAGAACCGATTTTGTTTGTGAAAGCAGCACCGCTGTACTGTGATAGCTTATGGATAGTTTCACTATGAGCATAATTATCCATCCCATCTGCGGAAAAGAGAGACTTGACGACGGCAACAGGAGCGGCTGCCGAACTTCCAAGCCCAGACTTATGCTCTATCCCAAAGATCGGGCTGTTCGTAAGGGATACAACGTGAGTGTTGGAAAACCCTTTTGATTCTAGGTAAAGCCTGGCTAGGAAAAATGCTGAAGCCACAATATTCTTTCTAATTAGCTCAGGCGAGTCAATTTTCTGCATGATCCCAAATTGTCTGGAGATTAGGACATCTGAGTCGGCCTCTTCGACCGTAGCCGTGACTCCATTCCCTTCATCGTCGACGACAGCCAAAGAGAGCGAGATGTGCCCAAGTTCTAGAACAGAGTATCCGCCGAAGAAGAGAACCTTTCCAGGGACATTCACGGTCTCTCGCGTGAGTTGAGTGAGCAATTAGAGTTCAACGCCCTTGGGTCCACCGCCAACTTCAGTTCTGTACGTATTTCCCTTCCCGACGATAGCCTTCAAGCGCTCCTCCACCTCTTCTGAGTTCCTCCTTAGCGCAAAAACGACCGCATTGGGGCCCGCATCAAACGTATAGGCCGCATACCCCAATGGTTGGATAGTGCTCATGATTTCCGTGCTCTTGTCGTTTAAGTAAATGATCGGCGGATCAGTCCTCCAACAAACTGCGTGAAAGTTGTTCGAGGCCTGCTTGGTCAGCCTGAACATTTCACCCCAGCTCTTCTCTCTGACGGCGGCGAGTATGGCTGGAAGTAGAACCTTTTCTTCGTAATCTACCCATTGCCAGTAATCGTAAACGCTGCGAACGCTCTCCTTCATGCCTGCCCGGCTTTTTGTTTTCTTCTCTTGTTCTGATTCTACCTTGGCGTAGATTACGGAGAGGTCACTGAAATATGATGGTTCGTAGAGTGTTTCAGCGTACGATAAGTCGGAGGCTTCAGCTTCAGAGCGTGCATTATCAAATCCACGGTGCCAGATAACCAGCCCACCTCGCGAAGGGACTGAACGGGCTGCAGACCCGGATCCTAATCTCGCAAGTACTGAGAGCTGCCTTTCATTCAAGTGGGGCAAGTTACCTAGCTTAGTCATAGCCTTCGCGAATGCGACCGCTAACGCAGAAAATCCCGCTGCAGAAGAAGCAAACCCAGATGCGGTCGGAAAATCATTTTGAGACGATATTTCATATCGATAATCTTTGGTGAACTTGTAACTTCGTGAAATATTATCAAAAAAGTTCCTAACGTAATCGAATTCGCTTTGCGTTTCCTTTATCTTCTTCCCATTCAGGTGAAATTCGATTTCTCCTTTTCCGCTCTCAACCTTAAGGAGAGTCTTTGCGTGGAGCCCAGCTATTGTGAAAGATACAGAACTCTTGGTTGGTACGAGCAGATGTTCGTACTTCGGATGCTTACCCCAGTACTTTATGAGCGCAATGTTAGTTGGGCTCTCCACGCCAACTGTTAGCACATGGGTCGAGCGAACTATTCGCGTTATAAGAGTTATCAACTTGGCGAAATATTCTTGACGTCTTTAGTCCCAAGTTCTAAAGCAGGTACGTGCGACCGCTTGGTGATCGCCGATTTCTGAGACGAGATGAAGGGGAAATAGGTGCTTCAGGCACGAACTTTCAATCCGAAGCTTCTACAAGCGATCTGTCAGCGTCAACCTTGAGCCTCTTCCCGCTCTGAAAGAGAGTCAACGGGTTTTTCTCCAGCCTGTCGAGAGCGGGAATGTCGGATATGATTGCGCCAACTGCAACGATAGGCTCGCATTCCACGTTTATAATGGCCCGCGGAGCAACACCGTTTCTCTTCATCCTGTACAAGGTGTAGGATCCAACAGTGGACCCCTTTCCGTTGGGGAAGATGAGCACTCGGTCCTTCACCGTTGTCCCTTCAAGTTCATGCCCTTTCTCAGTAACTACCCCAGAATCCGGGTTGACTCCTCCAAAGAACGAAATGGGTTCATGCGAGACGAGCGCCAGGCCCTCCGCACTCCCGCCAGATATTTTTCTACCACGCACTAACTCCATTTTCCCGTCACCGCCGCATTTACACACTCCTCGACGCTTCCGATGCGGGTTTTAAAATCGTTCGTACCACGCCCATAATAGCATGCCTTCGCGGAATCGGTCGCTAGAACGCTGAAACGCCCTTTGAGCGGTGCTACAGCCATACACGTGTCGCACGCAAATTTAGCTCCAGCTGTGCGAATTTTCTGCGCATAACCAATCTTCTCCGTTTCCTTCATGGTCTGCCTGGCTGTGCAAATCCAAAACTCCCTTGTCACCTTCCTACCCTCTAGGAGGTCTGCGATTTTCTTGATCTCGTCTAATGTGCAGTGGGGGCACCCGAGCGCGACGAAATCAACCTCCGACGCTTCATCATTCAGTGCGCGAAGTGCTCCTTCGATGTCGGCCCGCGTGATTGTGAGGGTTTCGGCGGGCGCTTCCTTCTGGTGGTAGGTTGCGTCGTGGGTGCGGAAGAGGGCTGTCCCACCGTAGGTCGCTATAGAGGCGCACAAACTCTTGAGTTGTTCAACATGCACGCCTTCGATTCCTTCGAACAATGGAATCTTCGGTCCAATCTTCTTCCCGACGACGTAACCGAGGGCCCCGAAATCTGGGACGGCGGCTAACTTGGCGTCAACTTTGACGCGGACTTGGGGCTTGCGGTTCTCTTCGATGTGCATGCCGTAGGAAGGCGTCCGACCAGCAATCGCTGCAGCGAGCGCGCTCGGTCCGCCTTCGCGGTTTGTCATTGCACCGAGAATTGAGTTGGCGTAGGTGACCGCGGAAGATTCACTCCACGCAATATGGTCCCCGCGGCCAGGCTCGTTACCAACCAGGTATGGGGTGCAAGTGCAAGAAGGGATTATTCCCATTTTCACAAAAGCCTCGATCACCTGCTCCTGCTTCCGTGCGAACTCTTCGTCGATTCCGAGTTCACGCCAATTCTCCAAATCCATGCCAGCAGGGTTCAGCGTCGTCTTCACCCTAGTCTTCGCTCCCTTACCGGCTAGACTTTCTAAGTATTCTAGGCCTGCGTCGCCGAGGTTGTAGTATGACACGCCGGCCACTTGCACGGAGGAAACCGGAATCATTTTGTCGGCGCCAAATATTTCGCCCAAGGCCGTAAGGATCTGCATACTCTTCTGTACCGCGTATCCTTCCTCTCCCGCAAGCATCTTCTCCTCTAGGTTGGTCAGGTGCATGGTGTTTCTCGCTCTCTAGGTGAATTTTCTCCAATCCACTTCAGGAAACTTGGCTTTGTTGAAATCCTTGCCCTTCACTTCGAGCGGTTTCGTTGCATCGAAACCAACCTTTGTTGTCTTCCTGGTTTCTGGACCCGCTGAGGGGTCTAGTGAGGATCCTGTTTCTCCAGCCTTAATTACGAGTCCGCGGTCTCCTTGGAAGCGTGTAGCAAAGGCCCATTCTACGTCCATTGGGTCAGTGGGGTCGATGTCTTCATCAACGATCAGCACGTGCTTCAGGGACGTGTGGCCTCTGAAGGCTGCCTCAATTGCCTTCCGCCCATCATCCTCCTGCCTCTTCCGTATCTTCACAATCGCATGGAGCCACGACGCGCCTCCGGGCGTGATGAACACATCGGCGCAGTCGCATACTTTGGAAACCTCCCGGTAGATTGTGGGTTCGCGTGGTGTTCCCATCAGTATCTTATGCTCTAGGCCGCCGGGGACCAGTGCGTGGTAAATTGGCCGCTCACGGTGGTATACGTGGTCTATTTTCACGACGTGTTGTGAGCGAACTAGGTCGTAGGTTTCGGTTAGGTCGATGAAGGGGCCTTCCTCATGCATCTCACCAGTAATCCTCCCAACGAGCACGAATTCAGTTTCCGCTGGGACGTAACAGTTAGCGTCAGCGCACTTGGTGACCTGTAACGGTTCGAGGCTGTTGGCGATCTCAAGTTCGTCCCTCCCCAATTCAACGGAGCAGGCCCCTGCCAAGAGAACGTTCGGGGCGTTTCCAATGCAGATTGCAATCGGGAGGTCGCCTTTGTTCTTCTCCAGAAGAGTATGAAGGTGCCGCGGAATGATCCTTATCGCCAATTCGTCTTTGCTAATCTGCATCAGGCGGTGGAAGCTGACGTTCTGGCCGATTTCGGGGTGGCTTGCGATTACAACTGCTGAGCTGATGTATTTGCCCCCATCCTTCTCCGCGTGTAAGAGAAGCGGTAAACGGTTCAAGTCCACCTGCTTTTCAGAAATTTCGAAACAGGAGGGGTTGTCGGCCTGTTGCGGCTTAGTTGGATGTTCAATGGCTGCGAGTAGCTTTGCAACAATTTGGTCGGGTTGAATGTTCAGGTATTCGGCTATGAGGCTGCGGGATGCGCAGATGTTCGCGGCAACAGGAATCTCGCACTCCTCTACGTGGAGTAGGGTTGGTTTCGGTTCTAGTGCTTTGATGAATGCTGCGGCTTCGAGGTGGCTTGAGAGGGTTTTCTTGGCTTCGATAAGTCTCCCGTTGGCCCTGAGCTTTTCAACCCATTTTCTGAAGCTCAACTGGTCCATCTCTTGTAGAGCTCCGACTCGACGCCCAGCACATCTAACACTTTCCCTACTACATGGTCCACCATATCGCTCACCGTTTTGGGTTCATGGTAGAAACCGGGGCTGGCGGGTAGAATCACTGCGCCCAACCTTGCAAGCTTAAGCATATTCTCCAAATGAATCGCGCTGAGCGGCATCTCCCGCACAACAAGAACCAACCGACGATGCTCCTTAATCGCCACATCTGCAGTCCGGCAAATCAAGTTGTACGCATACCCGTTAGCGATGGCGGCAACGGTCTTCATGGAACAAGGGCAGACGACGACCGCATCTGTCTTCGCCGAACCTGAGGCGATATCAGCGTCGATGTCATGTTCCGTTAGCAGCCTACCTTGGCTCTTCAAGCGTTTCAACCCCTCCCGTGTCTCAGCTGCCAGAACCCGTTTCGCGGCGTCCGATACGATGACTGTTAACTCAGTTCCAGCTTTAGCTAATTCTGATGCGAGGCTTACGCCATAAACAACGCCTGACGCACCAGTGACCGCAAGAACAACTTTCAACTATGAACCACGAACCGCGAAGAAAATTAGACTCAACCGGTTTTAAGTAGTGGGCCTGTTCTCCAACGATGAAACCGAAGAAAGTTTCCTTCTAGCATTGTCAGAAGAAAATTAGTCATAGGTGTGTATTCTCGGCTCCCGTGGATTGTCCGGCTATTGTGGTTCCCTTGACAGGCTTTCCGGCGATAGCTCTTTGCAGTCTTTGGGGATTGTTGAGGTTTATTATAATGACCTTGATGCCCGCTCTCACGGCCGGCAAGATTTCAGTAAGTTTCCCCCGCATTCCTCCAGAAGCATCAGGCACGTTTGCCGGCCCAGCCTTCTCCGCCCACTCCTGTAGCCCCACGACGTCGAGGGTTGAGATCAGCCTTGCTTTATGATCGAGTTTCGGATCTGCCGTAAACAATCCATCGACATCAGTTCCGAAAATTATGGTGTGAGCGTGAAAGGCCATAGCCAAGTTAACTGCGATCTGGTCTCCAGAGACTACACTTGCGCCAAGCGAAAGGTCTTGAACTATATCGCCTCCAATACACGGAACGAGACCAAGTTTAAGCATGCTCGATATTATTTCAAAATTCTGTGAAACAATTCTTCCTCGGTTAGCCATCAGACAGCTTGATGCAGCGACTGGAGCAACGGGGATGTGCTCTTCCGCTAAGATCGAAACCGCCTCGTTTTCCAGCTTGAGAAGAGAGGCTTTAGTTTTGGCATACCCGATTAACTGCTGACGTGACCTAATCGGGCCTATCAGATTGTATTTGTTGACTAGGATATGACCGAACGATCCCGCTCCATGGACGAGCAGGTAATCCCTGTGATTTGCAAGAACTTTTGCCGTCGACGCGATCGTTCTTCGTTTGATGACGAAGAGCCTTGTTTTATCAGTGATGGCAGCCCCTCCGAGTTTGATTACGATCATATACTGACCGAGTTTACTTAACCTATGAAGCTCGAATAATTATTTTTGTTATCGCGGGTTGTGTTACCATAACCCTTGCCGGTGCATTTGTTGAGGCATACTGGCGCCCTGTGAATTGATCTATGACGCGAGTGCGTGGAGTTAGGAGTATGTAATGGTGCCCCGCACAACTGCGAAATATCCGTAACGTCTTCAATCCCAAGTTCTAAAGGGAAGTAGGTGCTTCTGCTTGGTGATTACCGATGGCTAAGAGCTCTGAAATTTCTGGATTCTATAAGCTCCCCGTTGCTGACCGTGTAAAAGCAGTAAGGGATTTCGCTGGACTAAACGAGGAAGAGGCGGCTATGCTCCAGAAGCCCGGTGCCTTAGGGTTTGAGGTTGCCGATCGTATGGTTGAGAACGTCATCGGCGTAATGCCGGTCCCTATGGGCGTCGCAATGAACTTTCTCATCAATGGCAGAGAGGTTATTGTTCCAATGGCCATCGAAGAGCCGTCTGTTATCGCGGCCGCTAGTAACGCGGCTAAGATGACTCGGCCCAAAGGGGGTTTCCAAGCCACAACGACCGACCCGATCATGATTGGTCAGATTCAGGTTGTTGGAGTTCAAGACGCATACAGGGCCAGATTTGATATTCTAGCACAAAAAATGGAACTCTTGAAGCATGCCAACGCGCAAGACCCCGTCCTTGTATCTCTAGGCGGTGGAGCTCGAGACCTAGAAGTTCGGATAATTGACACTTTCCAAGGAAAGATGGTCATAGCTGAATTGTTGGTAGACTGCCGCGATGCGATGGGAGCAAACGCCGTCAATACGATGACCGAAGCAGTTGCGCCGCTTATTGAGAAGATTTCGGGAGGACGTGTCTATCTGCGGATTATATCCAACCTAGCCGTGAAGCGACTGGCCCGCGCCAAAGCAACCTTTCCTAAGGACGCGCTTGGTGGAGAAGAAGTTGTTGCTGGAATCGTGAACGCATATGCCTTTGCAGCTGCAGACCCTTATCGATGCGCAACTCACAACAAAGGTATCATGAATGGCGTGACCGCTGTTGTCCTAGCGACGGGCAATGATACCCGAGCGATCGAAGCCGGTGCTCACGCATACGCTGCTAGGTCAGGTCACTACACCTCTCTCACATCATGGGAAAAAGACGCTAACGGCGACCTAGTCGGAACTTTGGAAATGCCGATGGCTGTGGGGATCGTTGGCGGAGCGACCGCATCGAATCCAATTGCGAAAATCGCGGTGAAAATTCTTGGTATAAAGACTGCAAGGGACTTGGCAGAGGTAATTGTCTCGGTCGGCCTGGCCCAAAATCTAGGTGCCCTGCGTGCTCTGGCGGCCGAGGGTATCCAACGCGGCCACATGAGCCTGCATGCGCGCAACGTAGCAATAAGCGTAGGCGCAAACGGCGATCTGATCGAGAAAGTTTCGGCGCGTATGGTGGCTGAAAGAAAAGTTAGAGTGGATCGTGCAAAGGAGTTACTGGAAGAGTTCACTAAGCGTTAGCTGGAGATGATGGCGTCTCAACTTCTACCAGCGTTTCCATGCTACGAATCTTCGGAATCGCATCCTTCTCCATCCACTCGGAAATGGTATCGTACATCTTTCTGTAGTACTTCTTGGTTGCATGCTTTACGATTCCGAGGCGCTCCATCCGGCGAACATAACGCCACTTCATGCTCCTCGAAATCTTGTCTCCCATTAGGCGGTCGATATCGACCTTCTTGAAGACCTTGGGCAGGTGGGCAAATGTTCCCACAATCTCTTTGGGAAAGGCAGTTAACGATTCTTTCGAAAGTTTTCGTTTGCCGCGAGATTCAAGCCCGCGAATCCTGGTGTCATTTACTCTCAAAATGTACCCTTCCAAGTGGGCTTTACGGTTTGATATCATAAAAGTCTTGTGAACCACTGTTTTGGCTGCCATTCCAAGGCACATTGGTCACAAAGACCCAAGCACGAAGGCTAGCAGGCCGAAAGTCATCCATAGGAGGACGTACTTCTTGCTACGCTTTGCATTACCGGGACTAGGATTTATCAAAACGGAGTATGCGGTTAACACAAAGCCAATGTCGCAAATTACGACCAAAGGTATGTAGTAGTATGTAACCAAACCGAACAATAACGGTAGAGCGCTCAGAGCAACAGCGGCTAGGAAGAGAGTAGCCGCATACTTCCCAGCAATCGCGTTTCCTTTTGTTACGGCAATAGATCTAACCCCTCTCGACTCATCGCCGGGAATATCAACGATGCCTTTCACAATTTCCCGTCCTACGCTTGAGAGGAAGGCCAGCAAAGCGAATATGGCGAGAGACCAATTCAGGCTAGCGACAGCGAATCCACTATACACGAATGGTAGCGCAACGTTTGTGCTCACCAATACGTTGCCAAGAAGACCCGTCTTCTTCACCTTCGCGTTATAAGAAATCATAATCGCCAGGCTTAGCAGCGCGATCAAGAGGGTTGGAATACCCGTCTTTGACGCTGACAGAAGCCCGAGGGATCCTAAGATTGCAGCAAAAGAGAGCGCTTCCGTCGTGCTAACGACGCCTGAAGGTAGAGGTCGTTTCGGCTCGTTGATCAAATCGATCTCGCGGTCAAAATAGTCGTTCACTACCATTGACGCGGCTAAAAGGAAGAATCCAGCCATGAAACCATAGAAGACCGCTCTGCTGGACACAATTACAGAAGATATGATCTCACCCACTATGACGGCGAAGCCTATCATCACGCAATTAGGCAAGCGCATCATGGTTAGAAGTCCAACGATTTTCTGAATCATGGAATAATTCGCGTTAGACTGCAATTCTTTCGAGCCTGCTTCACAATGCGTCACCCAACTCTCTAACCCACCATTTTAATAGTATCACGCTCAGTTTGAGCAAGAATCAATCTCTCGCAGCCCTCCAAGATGGTGCGTGACTGATCCCTTGTCCGAAATCAAGATCGGGACCGTAGAGAATCATTTACTGACTGTGATTAAAGACAAAGGAGTCGCTCACTTAACCCTCTTCGACCCAGAAAAACTAACCCCGTTTGCCGCTAAGAAACTTGCATCCGAGGTTAAGATGGCCGGTACGGCCGCGGCCATGGTCGGAGGTTCCACATCAACCTCAGTCTATGAAATTGATGCAATTGTCAAGGCGATTAAGACATCCGGTCTTAAGGTCATCCTTTTTCCGAACGATGTTGCGGGGTTGAGCCGGAATGCCGATGCCGTCTTTTTTATGTCGCTATTGAATTCGATAAATCCATACTATCTCACGGGAGCCCAAGCGCTTGGCGCTCCACTCGTGAAGCGGTACCGTATCGAACCGATTCCGCTGGCGTACTTGATTATTGGAGAAAATGCCGGAGCAGCAGGTTTTGTGGGTAATGCGAACCCCATACCCTACGACAAGCCCGAGCTGGCAGCGATCTACGCTCTGGCCGCTGAATATCTAGGGATGAGATTCGTTTACCTTGAAGCCGGCTCAGGCGCGAAACAAATGGTCTCCCCCGAAATGGTTTCAGCTGTGCGAGAGACCTGCCGTATGCACATCATAGCGGGCGGAGGCATTAGATCACCATCGCAAGCCGTAAAACTCGTGAAAGCAGGCGTCGATGTAATTGTTACGGGTACGATTGCGGAAAAAGCGTCTGTGAGGAAACTGCGCGAGATAATCCGAGCCATACAGTGACAGTTGGCGAGGTTAGCCGCTTGGCGCACTCCTTCTCCAAACGCATCAGTGGTACGACACCTTACTACAACATGATTAGACGCGTAGCGTTTCCTTCGACGAAAACGATCGTTCTAAGTTCCGTTCTGTTCACGACAATAGGAACCGGGTTATCTTTCCTAATTACGAAGGGTACTCCAGCTTCATTTCTGTTCGGTATAGCATGGGGATTAGTCGCGCTAACTATACCTGCGTCCGTTTCAGACCTCATCCTCTATTTCACGATAATGAAGAAAGATCCATTATTCTACTTCAGGCGCTGTCTTGCGCTCTCATTGTTCACGACAATCACGATGGTGATACTATTTCTGTTCGGCGCGGTTATCTCGGTCCTAGATTCGAGATTCATATTTCCCGACTTCGCGGTCATCCTAGGGTTGTTTGCTGTTATTCCTCCGAGGGCTCTGGCAGTCTTTTCCATGTCGAAGACCAGCTTCGTTAGGAGATTGGTGTTCGCGCTCGTCGAGCCATGCTTAATGACGCTGTCGGTGATCCTTGCGTTCGGCCTTTCGGCAGGGCGCATGCTTACCGGTCTGCTGCTTGCGTCAACTGTTGGCATAGCGTTTGCTTTCGCCTTGATTTGTACGATTGAACTGAGCGGCCGCAAGGCCATCGGGTTCTCACCGATTCGGATGTTTCGCGCTTTCTTGACTGATTGGCTCGAAGGGCAGAATGAGGAAATTGAATCGTATCTCTACGAACTTGGTGTGGAAACCGAGGTAGATGCAGCGGCGTTTGCTTTTCGGGCAAAAGGAAGCGAAAACATCAAGGGTATCATTCTAGTATCAACCCTGCATCCCGGCCCTTTCCTCAATGTCGGTAGTAGCGTTCTGCCGTATTTGTTCGGATCTATAATTCAAAGGACCTTTCATGCTGTCGCATTAGTTCCTCATGGCGTGTCTGGGCATGAACAGAACCTCGTGTCACAGGAGCAGAACGAAAGGATCATAGAATGGGTCCTCACTAACCTCGAAAACACGAGGTACTACAGCGGGGCCACTCCGGTCGAGAGAACGGCAAACGAAATAGCGACGGCGACGTCACAGGTTTTCGATGGATGCGCCCTAATGACTATGACTACTTCGCCACTAGATATGGAAGATGTCCCGTCGGAACTAGCAATCAACCTCTCCGGGCTGACGCACGGCAAGTTCCGCGGCCTCGCCTTGGTGGACGCTCACAATTGCCTAACTGGCCCCGCAACTATGACTCCTCAAAAGGTAGGAGCTCTTCAGGAGGCTGCGTTGGCTTCGTTACAGATCTCCTCGGAACAGCAGCCAAGAAACTTCAAAGTGGGAGTGGCCCATAAGACCCTGAGGAATTTCACGTTAAAGGAAGGATTCGGGCCAGGTGGAATTTCAGTTGTCGCGATCGAAGTGGACGGAAGTCGGTTTGCTTACGTAACGATCGACGGGAACAATATGATTAGGGGGTTAAGGGAGGAGATTCTGAAGAGTGTCAAAGGAGTAGGGTTTGATGATGGAGAAGTGATGACAACCGACACGCACATGGTCAACGGAGTCGTTTCCGCACGGTTGGGTTATCATCCCATAGGCGAAGTCGTTTCAAGAGAGCAAATAATTGAGGAAGTTACCACCGTTTGCCGTGAGGCATTGAATAACTTGGAAGAGGGGGAAGTCAGCGTGATCTCGGGTCAGATTCCAGTTACAACACTAGGCCAGAAATCACTAAGACGTGTAATGGGTGTGGTCTACCGTATATCGAAATTCACCGCGCTCACACTCTTCCCAATGGTCATTCTAATCACAGTTCTATCACTACTATTCCTGGTGTGACCATGATTCCAGCTGTACCACGCGACTCACATTACATGCAGCTCCCACGGGAGGTTCTAATTGGTAACAACGTCGCGCCCTTGGTCGGTGAGACGCTCACAAGGCTTGGTTTTCATGGACCAGTGCTCATGGTTACAGGCGAGAAGGTATTGTCGATTGCAGGGGACACGGTACTTGAATCACTGAAACTTCGCAGCTTCAAAACAGAAACAATGACCGTTAAGAGCTCTACAACAGAAGAAGTTACCAAGGTAGAGAACAAAATCCGTGAGATGAAGCCCGACGTGGTCGTCGGTGTAGGCGGCGGTAAAGACATCGACGTAGCCAAGCTCAGCAGTATGAGAGCGGACACCCGATTCCTAAGCGTACCAACCGCCGCGTCACATGACGGCATCGCTAGCCCGCTTGTTTCGATGAAGGGCATGGATCGCCCCTATTCTTACGTTGCCCATTCTCCAATCGCGATCGTCGCAGACACCGCTATCATCGCCAAGTCACCGTACCCGCTAATCGCGAGTGGATGTGGGGACGTGGTTGCAAAATACACAGCTGTGCGGGACTGGAAGCTAGCCCACCGAATAAAGAACGAATACTACGGAGACTACGCAGCCGAACTTGCTCTAATGAGTTCACGTCTTGTGATTAAGAACGCCAGCAGTATTCGGGCGATGTCCGATTCAGGAGTGAGAACCTTAGTGGAAGCGTTGATCAGTTGCGGGGTAGCGATGAGTATAGCAGGCTCAAGCCGGCCCTGCAGCGGAGCTGAGCATCTCTTCAGCCACTCGCTTACCATGATCGCCCCGAAGCCAGCTTTGCATGGTGAACAGTGCGGCGTCGGCACCATCATGTGCGCATATTTGCATGGAGCAAATTGGCAGTTGATCAAGGATTTCCTTCACAAAATCGACGCCCCCACAACCGCAAGAGAGTTGCAAATTGAGCCAGAGTACATACTGAAAGCGTTAACGATGGCGCACACCATAAGACCCGAACGTTACACAATTTTAGGAGAAAGCGGCCTAACTCAAGATGCCGCCCGCAAAGTTGCGACGATCACCGGCGTGATCGAGTAAGACGTAGAAATCCTACCGAGAGCAAGCCAATGCCCACCCCCGAGATCGACGAGAAGATCAGGAAAGCGGCGGTTCTGAACGCGATTAGGCATAATGGAAAGGCGGATCCTGGTGCTGTGCTGGGAAATCTTCTCGGCGAAAACAACGATCTAAAGCCGAAAGCAAAAGAACTCATGACCTCCGTCCGGCATATCGTCCAGGAAGTCAACTCAACAACGCTGGAACAGCTGAATCGAGAAGCCTCCGAGAGATGGCCGGAGGAACTAGTGAAGGAAAAGCCGGAAGAAGAAAGAAAGCTCCCCCCACTCCCAAATGCGGAGAAATATCCAAGAATCGTGACTCGTCTAGCGCCCAATCCAGACTTTGTACTTCACATCGGCAACGCGCGGGCCGCGATCCTCAGCCACGATTACGCTCGAATGTACAAAGGCAAGTTCATAGTTAGATTCGAAGACACCGACCCCCGACTCAAGAAAGCCCAACTACAATACTACGACATTATTCGAGAGGACCTGAGATGGCTAGGCTGCGGTTGGGATGAAGAATACATCCAAAGTGATCGTCTTCTAAACTACTACGAGGTCGGTAGAACACTCCTTTCGAAGGATGCAGCCTACGTATGCGAATGCCAACCAGAACGATGGCGCGAACTTGTCAGCAGCAAGACGGCATGCCCACATAGAGAGCTAGGCGTCGAGAAACAAATCGAAAGATGGGAGAAAATGTTGAATGGAGGCTACGGTGAAGGCCAAGCAGTCTATAGAGTGAAAACTGATCTAAACCATCCGAACCCCGCCGTTCGGGACTGGCCAGGATTCCGAATTGTTGACACAATCAAAAACCCACATCCACGGGTAGGTTCGAAGTTCAGGGTCTGGCCGCTGTACAATATGGCGTCAGGAGTGGACGACCACGAGCTTGGAATAACCCATGTGATTAGGGGAAAGGAACATTTGACCAATATGGCCCGTCAACTGTTCATGTACCAGCACCTGGGCTGGCATTATCCCGACGCTGTTCACTTCGGCAGGTTGAAAGTCGAAGGAATGAACTTGAGCAAATCGAAGATGATGAGAGCACTTGATGAGGGAGCAGTTGAAGGGGTTGACGATCCAAGGCTAGGGACACTGGCAGCGCTTAGAAGACGCGGCTATCGGGCGGAGACGATTAGGCAGCTAATGTGGGACGTAGGACCAAAACCTGTAGACGTGACCATAAGCTGGGACAACGTCAACGCTATGAACCGAAAGATAATTGACCCAACCTCCCACCGATACTACTTCGCCCCAGACCCAATCAGGACGAAGGTAAGTGGCGTTAAAGAAAGCAAGGATATACACGCCTCCCTCCATCCACAACATCCCGAAATGGGCAGTAGAACTCTGAGGTTACAATCCCACAATGACACGTCTACCCTCCTTCTGGCCGGAAGCGACAGAGCACTTCTAGTGTCCGGTAATGTCGTACGTTTGATGGGGCTCTTCAACATGCGCCCAGTCGGCTTCTCGGATGGAGAGCTTAGGGGAGAATGCCTTGGCGAATCAATCATGAAAGCCGAGAACGTCCCGATACTGCAATGGGTGCCCGACGAGCATAAACTCCCTGTAACGGTCGTGATGCCGGACGATACCCAAAGCAATGGATTCGCTGAGGAAGGACTTCGCGCGGAACCTGTCGGATCAGTAATTCAGTTTGTAAGGTTCGGGTTCGGAAGGATCGATGAAATTAAGGCAGACAAGGTAACCGTGTATTTCGCACACGATTAAGAAAATTGTCCACAGGGGAGTTGAATGCCAACCATTAAGAACTCGATCGAGAAAGAAGAGCTATGGAACGCCCTTGTTGATACCGCACACGCTCTCATCATGTACAAGGGCCATAAGCGATACGTCCAGGAAGTAATGCTCAAGGAACGCCCGGACATATCGCCGAAGGAACTCGCTATACGGCTGAGCATACCGTTAGGAGAATCCCTCGTGCTTCTCGCCGAAACACGAGATCGGGAAAGCGAGGGCGGGAAAGCAAAAGCACCAGCGGAAGAAGGGGGGAAACGGGATGATCGAAGTCTCCTCGATTTCACCAAATGAGGTCCTACGGAGTGCGATGACGGCGCTCAGTATCATCAATGGCGGGTAGCTGTCCATTGACTCGGTCGGTCATTCGTTCGTTCATGTAAAACCAGTATGGGGTTAAGGCGAGGGTTAACCATTCATCTTTTCGATGTATGTCGAGCTTAGAGTCGACCTTTATATGAGCTGGGGGTACTAAACGAATTACGTGGTACATTACTGTGCTATCTTTGGGACGTTCGAATATCGGCCAATACCTCCCCCTAGCCATCGCCATTTTCTACGTTATCACAGGCGATTACACGACATTCTTCCGATACATCCAGGCCATTCTGTAACTTCGGTATGGAAGCTCGTCCCGACTCAGAGAAACGTGGAAGTTATTCTCAGTTAATTCAAGGCCTGTAAGAGGCGGCGGCCGCCCTCCCTTTTGGGCAAAGTCTACCCTATGGAAAACAAGTCACTAACCTCTCCGATCCCACAGGCAAGGGTTCCTGCCATTAGGAGCTGCAGTTCTGCGTTAATCGTGCTAGATTGAAGCGACAGGGTGACCAATAAGCGATTTGACCGTAAGCTCGTAAAGGCGTGTGCTTATGGTCCATGGACGCAAATTGATGCGGTTCGATGTGGCTTTTTGGAAGACGGCCTTCATACCAAGTATGCCGTCAGTTCTTTCTCGTGGTTCGTTAGGTGTTATATTCAGTCCATGAGAGGTTCCAAGGCTTAGCTAGTTAGGAGGGGGTGAGTCGGAAATGGAAGTTGAAAGTCGAAAGATGCCTGGTTGGGCGCGAGCTCTAGCCGTCGTAGTAGGGTTAGTCACTCTTGTCGCCGGATTCCTCGTTCTGGTGTTCCCAGCACTAGGCATTCTCTTCGTCGTGTACCTTCTAGCTTTTGCACTGATCCTCCTCGGCATAGAGAGGCTTGGAATGGGTATAACGGGCCACGCCTACACGATTACGGCCAAGAGTAAAGAACCAGAACCACCAAAAACCTGATGCCACTCAACGAACTATCGAGCACTTCGGAGAACTCGTCCCTCTCCGACCCATAATGTCTTGTTATCATCCCTACACTACTCACCATTTGTGACAGATTTCAAACGGAAAATCTCAACGCGACTCCATGCTCGTCAAGTTCACATAGATACTGAACATGAAACGGTGGAACCCTTCAATGGGGAGATTTGTGATCGAGAGAAAGTCATGCGCTCACTCAAGAAAGCAGATAGTCCAATGCTAGCGGGCTGCCAGATTTACCACAACTACATGCGCCGAACATGGCATTGGACGGGCAGACTCCGGCATACAAAGCGGCAATGACCGTGAAGGGCCCTGCCAAACGGTGAACATTGACTCAGAATGCGACCGTAAAGGAGGACCTTCAATTCAATTCAGTACATCCCGGAACTGGGCAAGCATAATTCTTGTCTGTGGGTCGTCTTGGATGGATCTCATTCTCTAGCTGTTTTCTAAAGTCATGAAAGTTTTTACATTCTTTCTCGAAGGCCTCTTTCTCAGTTTGAGCATAATCAAATTTGAACTTCTGCCTTTTTGCTGACTTCGGTAGACTAAACAGCAGCTCCTCTTTCAAGTCAGTGTCCGATCTGCCGACATACTTCGCGACAAATCCGCCTGTAGGTTGCTTCACATAACCTAGTGCAAAGTTTCCTTTTCTACCACCTTCTACATTCGCTTCGATAGTTTTCACGTCAAAATCGAACGGTCCCTGTCGCAGTTCAAGGTTTGGCAAAAGTTAGTTCGTGTTTACTTGATTTTGTTCAAATTTATGTCTTTGCATGGCCAAACGACAGTGTTACCCGAAGCATCACCCAATGGTTAACCCAACCGGCTCCTAGCCGTCACCCGTAGACGTACCAGAATCAGTGTGTCAAAGTTGGGACACGTTTTTCGCTGTTACTTGTAGGGGCTTGGTAGGCCAGGCAACAATGGTAACTTTCCAGAGGTTTGATTAGAGGCTTGCATCTGGGAATTGTTTAGCGGTTGAGGGTTTGAGGCTTGGATGTTGACAAATTCGCTGAAGAAGCATTCAGGCGAGATGGCAGCATTCGATATGTAGGGATCGTAGACATTGAGCATGGTCTTCTACTCTCAAAGATGCGCGAGGGGATTCAGAGCGTATCAGCTTCGGAGGAGGATGATCGCAATTTCGTACAAATGATGGGATTCATCATCGTCAGAACTGCCGAAAAGCTCCAACGAGTACTTGGCAACTTGGAGTCTATGACTGTCAGATATGAGAAAGTGCTTCTCGTATTCTTGAGGGTCAATAAAGTCCTAGTAGTCCTTAGCTACAACCCAGAGGTTACGAAGCCGTTCATGAGCGCTTCCTCGGACATCATGCGAATGTTGGGAACAACTTACCTTGGCGAAGACGATTAGGCCTCGGCACATTTCTGGCTGGCGTTTTGAATCAGCGTAAACCACTTACGCTGTAACCAAACGCAGAATCCGAAACTAATCCAAATCACCAAAGGGTTTTTGACAGCTCTAATCGCCAAACGTAGACTTGCACTAATTCAACGTGCAAGTAGGCGTTCAGACTTTTTCTCCTAGCTTCTCCACACGAATAATCCGAACGTGTCCTCTACCAGTGTGGGTCTTGAATCGTTCTGGTATTTGTTCGATTTCCGCATTATCGGCATCCATGAAGCCCATAGCAAATTCTGTGTTATCACATAGCCAAGTGACTCTGTATTTATTGGGCATCGTACGTTACCGCGATAAGTACGTTAGTCGCGATATATTAGCTACCAAACGATTTTTGACCGCCCGTTCCCGGATGCTGTTACCTTGTAGGGACTCGGTTTAGGCTGTTACCTATCGGGACTTCCAAGTTAGAGGGCGTTTCGAGTTTTACGTCTAATTATGCCGTACGCGAGAAACATGAAGATCGTCAGTATAGATACTCCTAACGGGTATTCTGGTATAGGCGCAGGGTCAATTGTGAAAATTCGCGCCGGATGACACTGTATGTGGTAGTCTCAAGTTGTGGTCTTGACCTGGCATTACCGTACGGAATCAATTTTAATTGCGTACCGAGCCGTGGAGTAGTTGGTTGGGTTCATGTTCAGCTATCGGAGATGGTTCACGCTCGTACTTGTGCTGGTGATGGTTGTAACGATGATCCCGTTCGGCTTGGTTAAGGCGTCGGGTACACTCGACCAAGAACAAACGAACGAGGATTACCCCGTTAATACCTTGGGTGGACAATTATTGGCCCAGACAATTACCGATGGCTTAACGGGAACCCTAACGGAAGTTGATATTGTCATCGCATGCCTCTCTTTCGCTTGTGCGAGCTCTACTGTGACCCTTCAGATTTTCTCAGGCTCCCCACCGGGAACCGGTGTCCTCCTGGCTCAAACATCCCTGCTTGGAACAAGTATAACAATCCCAGGGTCACCCACTCCCTTCACCGCATTCACCTTCACTACCCCAGCCTCAGTGGTGGCCGGGAACCAGTACTCAATAATCGCAAGTACAAACATCGGCACTCCAAACGTATATGCCATATACGGTAGCACGTCACAACTCTACCCTGGCGGCCAGTCATACCATAACGCAGGTGGAGGATGGGTGGCGGACGCCCTCCGCGGATTGGACTGGGCTTTCAAGACCTTCGTAACCACAACCGCTCCCCCAATCCCAGAATACCCGGTCGGTCTCACCCTCCTAGTTATCCTGATGGTGATCTCATATGGACTAATGAAACGCAGAACGAAATCAGTGGCAGAGCACCAACTACTCTGATAACTGATGGAGCTTTCAACTTCGATTCGGCCTTCCGTTCAGCGTTCTATCGAGAAAACAAGGCACTAGCAATCGAACACATTCGTCATGTACGCATGTCAGGCGACAAGAACAATAATCGAATGGAACGCTTCAACGGCGAACTGCGTGATCGAGAGAAAGTGACCCGTAATCTCAAGAAGTCCGATACGCCCATTCTTGCGGGAATGCAAATCTACCACAATTACATACGGCCACACATGGCACTCGACGGTCATACACCAGCGGAGAAAGCGAGAATAACGGTGAAAGGGTCGGATAAGTGGCGCACGATAATCGAAAACGCAACTCAAAAGTAGCTAATGGCAACAGTTTACGTGAAAGAAGAAAGAAGTGGAAGGAATTTTAGAAATGAGTCAGGAAATGGTTGACGCTGAAATCGTAGAGCACAAGTTCGTGGGTCCAGATTTCGTTATCGTTCGACTTCCTGATGGAACCGAGGCTAAACTGACGGCCAATGTCATTGTATCACGAATCAAAGATCAGAAGAATCCAGATGGAACCCCCATCTTCAACATAACCGCGAATATATCGACCAGCTTGAAATTCGCACCTGGCCGAACCATCAAAGTTCCGAAACCACAAGTTCCTCAAGAAGTCAAAGCACAGGATAAGAGGGTTGTTTCCTAACTAAGCACGACTAGGCTTTCTTAACGGCACATGGGATTAGAGGAAACCCCCAGCAGACGCAGTGCAGATTCAAGTCAAAGGAAAAAGACAAATGGCTTACAATCATCCAAAACGCAGTCGCTAATAAAGAGTAAACTACTCATCTACGCGCGAACTGCTTTGTCTCATAAGATTTTCGTGACAATTACGACAGTGGGGCAACCCGTCAGGGAGACTGCTTTCAAAATCAAAGTCGATATCAAGAATATGGATGCAACCTCATTCAACGGAAAGGTTGCATCAATGCGCTTTGAACTCCAAAATGCAACATGGCAGATGGCCCTGAGAAGGCCCCCGTAATTGCAGGCTTGCCTCCAAATTCAACGACCAATGTCGTGGACGCTGAATTTTTGCCACCTAATGAGGGGTTTTGCTGGTTTATCGTACAATTGGAAGCAGACGATGGTCAATCCGTCGAACATTTTACCTCGGAGGATTCAAAGGGGGCTGATGACGCTCGTACTCCAATCTTTGTCGCAAGTCGTGAACTGACCGCGATTATGAAAACGCTTTACGCTATTCGTGACCGTCTCCCCGAGAAAACCTAAATCACACATACGTTAAGCGAGTGTGTTGATTCGCGATGGCAGGCCAGTTCGATTACAGGGAAAGACAGCTTGAATCAGGGGCATATATTACTCAAGAAGAATTCTGGAAATTCAAGAAGGAATTTCAGGAATTTAAGGCCGTTGTCAAAGAGACTGAGAAGCTCAAAAACAGATTGTGGACTGAACGATTGGCGTTTCTAGGTCTATTGATAGCGTCTTGGGGTTACATCGTATATCTGCTTAAGCCTTAGACCCGCTATCCGACGGTCTTTTACAGCCCTTTTTGACCGACGACAACTATACAGAACCCGCTCCCGGGTTCTGTTCCGTCTTCGGGACTCCTGATAGCCTGTTTCAGTCGGGACTCAAGGCTGTGCGGGGGGTTATGCTTGCACAAAATTATTGAGTATAGCTTCCCCTCAAGTCCTTTAGCCATTCTAACAAAGTCGCCGTTATCGTCTTCGAAGCCATCCCCAATCCAATCAAGCCAAATGGTTCCAGAGCCTCTAACTCGTATGCGACAGGCGTGAGTTGCAAACTCTTCAGCTATGACAAAATTGTGACATCGAGGGCATTCTCCAGCATTTTCTATGCTCACTAGGTCAGTCACCCCCTCATTCCACGCCTTCCCTGAAGGTTTTGTCGGTCTTGTCTGGATTGCCGTGCAGGAGTAGAACAAGATTTCGCAACCGTTCGATTTCTTCCTGAGCCTCCCGCAATTGCTTTTCGCACTCAGTCTTCTTTTCAGTACAGTCCTTGAGTTGCTGCGGAACATCTTCACTGACACAGATTAGGTTGAGTGACCTTGCCTTGTCCAGCCATACTTTGAATGCGTGTGCCGCAAGACCCTCGTCAGTGCCTTTTCGCTTCATATCATCGTCCCTTACTATCTCGCTAATTTTGCGACGGTTCTTCCGACCCAGCCAGTTCTTTTTCACGTATTGACTGGCTTTCTCAAAGGTGAGAGGAAACTTGTGCATTTTCTGCTCGTGGTTTTTCTTCTCTTTCTCATAACGTTCCATTGAGAAGAGAGTTTTGTCAATAATCTCTTGGTCTGCTGAAGATGCTGACTTTACAAAGCCTTTGAGATCAGTGCGGTATTCTCGTATGAATTTCTCGATGTACTCTCGCTCATCGTCCTTAATCCTTGACAACTCTACCTGTGCTTCCGAGTGGGTTTTTCACTAAGCGAGAGAGGCTTTACCTTCCGCACAATGACAATTCTTTCGCCGTTCTTGTCGTTCTCCATAGTCCAGTCTAACTTATCGCCGGATTGGATGCCGAGGTAAGCGACAATTCCTTCTGGGACGGTTGCTCTGAGAGACTTAGTGCCAATCTTTGCTACGCCTACGGTGCTGTCTAAGCTCATGGCTTAGAGACTTATTTAGAACGGATTTAAGTCTACCGTTTGATTCCCAGTGACATGGAGTCTGAACGGTAGACTTTTTATACGAGATGGCATATAGACGGTAGACATAACGGTAGATGTGACATGGAGAACCTTCGTGAGCTTCGGGGCAAGCTGATTGCGGAACATCCGAATCAGATTCTTCGCATTGATGAGCGCAGATACAGAGTTGCTTCCCAATCAGGCAACGGCATGTACGATGTTACCCGAACCGATAAGTTCGCTATGGGTTGGATTTGTGATTGCCCCGACTGGACACACCGAAAAGTGAAATGCAAGCATGTTTGGGCTGTTGAATTTTCAATCGCTCTCAGAACTTCTGTGAAACGGAACGTGGTGATTGAGCCGTTAAGTCCGAATGTATGCCTTTACTGCGCTTCCACCAACATTATCCACAGAGGCATGAGGCACAATCGTTACGGCGATCTTCAACGGTTCCTTTGTAAATCATGTGGGAGAAGATTCACGCAGAACTTTGGTTTTGAGAAGATGAAAGCAAGTCCTGAAGCAATAACTTCAGCCATGCAACTATACTTCTCGGGCGAATCGCTACGGAATACTCAGAAGTTTCTAACGCTTCGTGGCGTTCAGGCTAACCATGTGACCGTGTACCGTTGGATTACCAAGTATGTCAAACTCATGCAGAAATATTTGGAACAGATGAACCCCCAACTCTCCGATACTTGGCGTGCTGACGAACTATTCCTCAAAGTCAAAGGCGAAATGAAATACCTCTACGCCATAATGGATAACGATACCCGATTTTGGTTAGCGCAAGAAGTAGCCGACACCAAGGGCACAGCCGACATTCGACCACTGTTCAAAGCGGCGAAGATCACAGCAGGTAAGAAGCCTCATACCCTAATCACTGACGGAGCATTCAATTTTGAATCGGCATTCAGGGAAGAATACAAACGCGAACGCGAAGCTCTAGCCATTCAGCATATTCGCCATGTCAGAATGAGCGGAGATAGAAACAACAATCGAATGGAACGCTTCAATGGCGAACTGAGGGATAGAGAAAAGGTAACTCGTAACATCAAGAAGTCAGATACACCGATTCTAGCGGGGATGCAAATCTACCACAACTACGTTCGGCCTCACATGGGGCTCAAAGGCAAAACGCCAGCCGACCTAGCGGGAATTGAAGTTAAGGACAAGACAAATGGATGACGATAATACAAAACGCATCGAAGAAGCATGACTCTTGATGAGAATGCGACCACCATAATAATTAGTTTCTTAGTTACAGTGGCAGGTACTGGAATCGGTGTTTACTTAGCTTTTTTGGGAGACAGTTTCCGCGAGAAGCGATCTGAGAGAAAAGAGACACGACGAGTTCTAAATCTATTGAAATACGAACTGGAAGACAATCTAGTGATAATGAATTTAATCAGGGGGAGTTTGAAGAGGGACGCCCTACCCTTTGAACATGTCAGTTTCAGCATATACCAAGGCATTTCGAACAGGATTGAACTCCTAACAGATGACACCTTGCTCAAGTGTGTTCAATCGGCGTATCATCACTTCGTAATATTTGAAAACGCTATCAGGGATTTTAGAAATGACCAAATTACAGCGGCCATCCAACCAGATGGACCAGTCAAAGCAAAGTTTGTGGGAATCGTCTTTGACCAACAAAAAGCCATAGTGGATCATCTCACACCGTCTGAGAACGGGGTTGACATGGTTTCCATAACAAAGAAGGCGATTGCAGCTCTTGATACAGCAATCAAAGCTTCGGAGAAAAAGAGGACTTGGGTATTCTTAGAGCATGCTGCGCGAGACTTACTGTTCCTTGTCGTGGGTGGCATGGTTGCTGTTGTGCTGTCGTGGGCCCTTGTCTTACCCTTCATCGAGTATATGATTGCTCTCACAGCGGTTATTCTTCTTGGCCTCGGCAGCCTTGCGTTTTGCTACTACGTCATTGATCGAAAAACGGTTAAACCACCCGTGTCCCCCAGTTAACAGCCTAAAAAATGTCCCTAGAAGGTAACAGTGCCACCAAAACTATGAAGAGAAAGCGTAAATGAATTTCTGGACGTTTGGCAATCTCCGGAATACGCTAGTTACGTTAGCCTATCTCTTGTGGTTGGTCATACCGGGGTCTATCAACATTACATGTACCGCAACCCCTACCCCATGGTGCAACAATCAGCCACCGTATGATTGCTATGTGGCTCCTGCCTCAGTTCCGTCTTGGTGTGCCCCAAATATCTTAACGGCAACGTCAATCAGCTTCTATTTGTGGTTAGGATTCACCTTCGTCGCATTGCTGGTGTTGGTTGCTACTCACAAGAAGAGAAAGCTGTGAGGCTCCGCTCGACTGTGCGATGATTAGCTTACTGATCAAACCAAAGAAATGTGAAATGAAAACCTCTGTCAGTCCCTTGCGGAAACGGAACACCATCAACTTGAGTTGATGCTCTCTCGAATTCCTGAATGACATACTTCTTGAATTCTGCGCAACCGGATGGCTCTGCGCAAGCAAAAGCCAACTCCACCTTCCAACCGTGCATTTGCTGCGACATGTCTCTGCTTCCAGAAATTGGCTGTCTGATAATGTTGTGATTGGCGTAAGATTGTACCATTGTGCATTGGTGTTTCTTCCCTTCGGTTGCTAAGGATTGAATGAACTTGTCGAGATTCGGAGGGCCTACCATTACGCATAACCCGAATACGGGTGTGGAGTGATTGGGATTTTAAGCCTACAGGGTAAAAGCGCCCCACACTCTAAATCACCTCAAAATGGCACCAAACGGTTTTTGACAACCTAAACCACCCACCAAGGACTTGACAAAGCCCGAAACTAAGCCACCAAACGACTTTTGACAGCCCAAAAGACCAAACATAGACTTGACAGAACCCGCTCCCGAAATTTTTATATACGGTTTTTTACCTGCAGTAACAAAAGTGATGATTTGACATGTCGAACCAACAGTCAATACCAGTTGTAATTCTGAAGGAAGGAACTCAACGTTCTACCGGCAAAGATGCGCAACGTAACAACATACTCGCGGCGAAGGTAGTTGCGGAAACCGTCAAAACTACGCTCGGCCCGCGGGGTATGGACAAGATGCTTGTCAGTACTATAGGCGACGTGGTGATCACAAACGACGGGGCCACGATCATGAAGGAACTAGACGTCCAGCACCCAGCAGCCAAGATGCTCGTCGAAGTGGCCAAGACGCAGGACAACGAGGTGGGCGACGGAACTACTACCGCCGTAATTCTAACCGGAGAATTGCTTGACAAGGCAGAGAAGCTTCTAGACAAAGACGTTCACCCTACCGTAATCGTGGAGGGTTACAGGAAGGGGGCGGATAAGGCTCGGGAGATTCTCGAGAGCCTAAGCGAAAAAATAGACCCCAACGATGCCGAAACACTCGGAAAAATCGCTATGACCGCCATGAGTACAAAGGGCGTCACAGGGTCAAAGAACTACCTAGCGAAGATTGCGGTCGATGCAGCTCTCCTCGTGAAGGAGACGAGGGACGGCAAGACAAAGGTCGACGTAGATCTCGTTAAGGTGCTTAAGAAACACGGCAAGAGCCTCGAGGAAACTGAACTCGTCCGGGGCATAGTGGTTGACAAGGAGATCGCTCACCCGCAGATGTCCAAACACGTCGACAACGCTAAGATCGCACTGCTCAACGCCAAGCTCGAAATAGAGAAGACCGAGTTCGATGCAAAAATCAACATCAACAGCCCAGACCAAATCAAACTCTTCCTCGACGAAGAGGAAAGAATGCTCAAGGAGATGGTTGACGATGTTGTCAAGAGCGGGACCAACTTCGTCTTCTGCGAGAAATCAATCGACGACATAGCCCTACACTACCTATCCAAGAAGGGCATCTCCGCAGTCAAGAACATGAGCAGCGGCGATATGGAGAAACTCGCCAAAGCAACCGGAGCGAAGATCGTAGCCAGCGTCAAAGACCTAAACTCAGCATCCCTCGGAGAGGCAAAAGTCATCGAAGAAATGAAAATCGGAGACGACAAGCTAACCTACGTGCGCGACGCCAAAAACCCGATGGCCGTCACCGTCGTCATACGAGGCGGAACAGAACACGTAGTAGACGAAGCGGAGAGATCACTACACGACGCCCTATGCGTCGTCCGTGACGCCATTGAGGACGGCAAAATGGTGGCTGGCGGGGGCGCACCTGAAGCCGAAACGGCAAAGCAACTCAGAGAATACGCCGTCAAGGTAGGCGGGCGCGAACAACTAGCCATCGAAGCCTTCGCTGACGCCATGGAGAGTATTCCACTCGCCCTCGCGGAAAACGCAGGCCTAGACCCGATCGACATCATGGTTGAACTACGAGCCAAGCATGAAGACCCAGCGAACCGATGGTACGGTGTAGACGTGTTCTCTGGAAAGGTCAGAGACACTCGAACCCTAAATGTCCTAGAACCACTTCGAGTAAAACTGCAGGTCGTAAAGTCTGCCACTGAAGCGGCATCAATGATCCTCCGAATCGACGACGTGATAGCCTCCAAGGGAGGCAAAGGAGGAGGACCACCCGGCGGAATGCCAGGCGGACCAGGCGGCATGCCCGGCGGAATGCCAGGCGGAGAAGACTACTAGAATAGCACTCTACTTCCAGGGTGTCACACCCTGCTTTTTTCTTCCTTCTTTCATTTATCCTAATGTAGTTCGTTCCCTAATCCCTCCATAGGGGAGTTTCTTTTGTCCAAAGCGGCGCAGCGAGTCGTACTCGTTGCGTCTTCAGAGTTCACTTTGAAAAGTTCACCAGTTAGGCGGACACTGGAGCAACGGCTAATTGACGACTTAAAATTCGCACTCACACGTGCAAATTTCGATGGTTTCAGGATCGAGAAAGAAGCGGCGAGGCTGGTCGTCCTTGGTGCAAAGGGACCGGGGGATCCTGCGATTCCGTGTAGTAGTGTATTTGGCGTCGCATACGCGGCTCCTGCACAATTGCTCATGAATGCGTCTCTCGGGGATGTTATAGGAACCATCGTAAGCTTAGCTCAGCAGCGCCTACAAACTGGTCAATCGTTCGCAGTCCGCGCACATCGCTCCACCCCAGGGAGCATCTCACGGCGTGATGTGGAGGTAAATGGTGGCGCGGAGGTTATGCGATTTATGAAACATCAGGCCATTACGGTAGATCTAGATGATCCCGATCTAACGTTATACGTTGATCTGGTCGGGGAAGACGCTTTCGTCTATTGCGAAAGGCTCCAGGGGCCCGGAGGGCTGCCACTGTCTTCGCAATGGAAAATGCTCGCGGTCCTCGATTCTGGGCCACTCTCGATTCTAGCGGCTTACGCGATGATGCGTCGAGGATGTGTGGTGGAGTTGTTCATCCCAATTTCAGGCGTAGTAAATGGGCTAGCGGCCCGAACACAGCTGGATCTTGCCTGGAGGCTAGATAGGCTTGCGACACGGCCAAACTACAAGGCGTTCACTTTAGAAATCGACGGGTTACTTGAGAAGGGCTCCAAGGGCTCTCATGTGAGATCGGGTGAGTGGAAGCAGTTGGTTAGGTCGCTTGCGGCCAGATTTGCTAAGGAAAAGAGATTCAGGGCTCTGGTGCTTGGAGATGTTTCTGGAAACCTAGATGCGGCGACTGTCGCAAGAGCTGAGCTGCCTGTCTTCTACCCGTTGTTGGGGCTGGAAGGGGAAGATCTAGCTGAGTTGTCTACCTTAGCTGGGGTAAGTACCAGCGAGTTGATGCCTAATGAAGAACTTGAGTACAGTCTATCTCCCATACAGGGCAGAAATATTGGGTTCACTGCGGAATTCGGCAACCTAGTGCATGAAGTGAAATTTTAGCTTCGACTGCCTAGTTTTTCGATAATGTCGCAAGCTCTAGGGATGGCTTGCATGGATTCGGCTATTCGGCTGATTTCAGCAGTTTTCGTTCGATACTCATTGGAATTCAGGATCTCTTCGATGCTCAATTGCAAGTTTTCTCCATTCAACGCTTTTTGGTCGATTATTCTAGCTACGTGAAGTTGAAGGGCGCGGCGGGCGTTGCCGATTTGCTCTGTGTGGTCGGGAATAGGTATGAGCACCATGGGTTTCCCGTAGAGGAGAGACTTCATAATGGTTCCATGGCCCGCTCTACTCACCACAAGATCGCTTGCTCTAATGAAATCATCCTGCTTCTCTAACCAATCGAAAACCTTCACCCCCCTTTCCCGGTGAGCTTTCCGGGAGCCGTTTGGGTCTCCACGAGAGAGCACTACTTGGAATCCACGAGGCAACTGCTCAAACGATTCCAAGAGCATTCGCCCCAAGACCTCACGCTCAATTCTCGGCCCGCTTACCGCCCCGTAGATTACAGGCCTATTGCGTGCGAAACCTAGCTCATCTCTAGTCCGGCTTTCCTCAGCTTCAGAGTTACCACCGTTCTCAATCGTGGGCCCAATCAACTTCACTTTCCCGCTGTACCGATTCGGGACCGCCAGGTTGCCGATTGAGATTGTGTATGGCGCGGGCAAGTCTGGAATCAGTATGACCTGGCTTGTACCCCAAACCAGTTGAATCGCGGTGCGAATGAAAAGCCAACCAATGTTGGCGATGAAGAAGAACAATCTATCATGCAAGCTTAGCCTTCGACCTGTAGGGCGTCTCACTATTTCGACTCGAAACTGGTTAAGGACTAATGCAACCGGGATCCTGAGTAGCCACGCTGCAACAAGGGATGAGGCTCGTGAATCAGAAACCACTACGTCCGGCCTGAATCGCTTCAGAAACTGTATTTCTCGCGTGACTTGCCGAAGGAACGTTCTGATCCCTAGAGAGAAGCCTGCAGTTGCTGCGGTCATCTTGAAATCTATGGCTCCGTCAGCCGTAACTCTGAAGTTTAGGGGAACCGCCTCGAACGTAGGCAACTTATTGTGCTTAGCATACTCCAAGCCATCGAGGTACGTAGAGAAAACGGTCGAAATCCCACGTTTGTTAAGTTCTTTCGCGATTGTGTCTAGTCGCGTTATGTGGCCTAGGCCGATTCCGCATGGCGCCATGTATACGCGCATTCTCAACTTCCACCGGTTGCCTTTCTCCTGATCTTGCCGGCGGGTTCGAGTTCTTCGAATATTTCTCCTTCGAATATTTTCACTTCAACTCCATCAAGGAGCCATGAGTCTGGTGGTAGGCCCGCTTTCAGACAACAGTTCATGAGAAACTCAGAAGCGTCCCAGTTCCATTCTGTCGCGACTTGGGGTAGAAGTAGGCCTGAGGTTCCGAGGCCTTCAACTATTAGTCCGTGCCGTCCCACCTGAATCATGTCGGGGAGTGTTTTCCTGTCCTGTGCTTGCAAGACTTGGGGTTGGGTGAGTGCGGTAACTTCGGTTACGATTGATGTTCCGAATTCTTTGAGGGAGAGAGGGGGGAACCTTGGGTCTTCTGTGGCGGCATATATCGCAGCTCTAATGGTGGAGTTAATGAGAGCATCTTCAGGGTAGGGGAAGCCAATACAACCTCGCAACTCGTGAACGGGTTTAATCTTATTCAGGGTAACGAATACGCCCGATTTCCTTCGTAATTTCTCCGTGGCTTCATTTGGTGCTTTGATGATCTGCTTCGACTCTAGATATTTTGTGATAGCTGTTCGTGCTGTTCTGACGAGGAGTGTGCCTTCTTCAAGGCTTAGCTTATTTTGCGTCAGTTGGGGTGTTTGAGTTGGAGTCAAGAATCTTTTTCGCCGTCTCGAGCGTTTGCTCAATCTTCTTCCAGTGGCTTCCTTGCCAGTAGACTTTGGCGCACTTTGGGTTCGTGCAGACCCAAAAAGTCGA
>Ga0181539_1000224_pt1 | contig 67983 bp, 65 predicted proteins | sample PEATcosm2014_Bin_46_FD_119767 | JGI IMG/M metagenome (GOLD analysis project Ga0181539, IMG submission 119767) | Peatland microbial communities from MTU Mesocosm Facility, Houghton, MI, USA - PEATcosm2014_Bin23_60_metaG | ecosystem: Environmental > Terrestrial > Soil > Wetlands > Peat | place...
TTGCATTTACGGCACGACTAAAGTCGTGCCCTGACTCTTCTTGCTCCACCCTTTGCATTTTTCCGCAAGCTGTAAAGTCGTGCCCTTTTCAAAACATTCACTCAATCAGAAATTGCTTAACTGTCCACAGACACTGTCCACTGTTCACTGCTTCTCGGACGGAATGGGCAGAATGGGCGGCCGGGCCGAGCCTTGCGGCTGCTTCTGCGTTTCCATCTCGCTGACCAGCATGGCGGGGGCTACGGCGCTGACCGGGATGGTGCCCGACTCCGCGCCGCACTCGCCGTTGAAGACCTCGCTCTTGTCGCCGGTAACCAGGATGCGCTTCATGGCGGCCAGCGGCGTTCCCACAATGCTTACGCCGCGCACCAGCTCATCCGGCCGGCCATCCACGTACACGCGCCAAACCACCAGCGGAACAACTTCAAATGCCTGCGGGGTGCGGCGCTGGGTCAAGGTAAATCCCGAGGAGATGTCCTCGAAATAAAGCCCGTACGACTTGCCTTGTTTCTTGGCTTCCTCGATCAACTGCTTGCGCAGTTTGGCCTCCGACTCCGTCTTGGTCGAGGTCACTATCAGATTGCCTTGCCGCCCGGTGGGGACATGACCCGTCGAAGCTCGGCCGTGGCCGTTGGAGTTGGCAAAGCTGGCGAGGGGCAGCCGCGACATCAGGAAGGTCTTCAGGACGCCGTCTTGAATCAGGACGACACGCTGCGCTTTCTGGCCCTCGTCGTCATATTGATAGTTGCCGCTGAGCCAGATTTTGTTGTAGGTGGGAAGCGTCGGGTCGTCGGCCACCGACAGGAACGTGGGCAGCACCTCCTTGCCTACTTCCTTGGTAAAAGTCTGGCCCTCCTCAATGCCGCGCTGGCGCTGGCCTTCGAGCCGGTGGCCCAGCACCTCGTGGAAGTAGACCGCCGCGGCCCGGCCGGAGAGGATTGCCGGCCCGTCAAAGGGCTCGGTCACCGGCGCTTTGCGCAGCGCTTCCAGGCTGTTGCCCAGGTTGTGCGCCGCCGCCACCATCTCGGCCTGCGCGGGCAATCCTTCAACCGTCTCGGCTTCGAAGGATTGCATGCGGATCAAATCCATCCCATCGTCGGCGCGGGTGGTGGCAACGATTAACAGCCGTGCCTGCGCGTGCGGCGTCAGAATCCGCGAACCTTCCGAGGAGACAAAGTAATCAGTCTCGTTCTGCACCGCGAGCATGACAATGTTCAGGTTCACATGCGGGAAGTCGCGGAAGACGAGTGAAAGCGCCCGAACGCGCTGCTCCCATGCCGCGCGGTCGATCTTGACCGGCGGCGCCGGCTTGCCGAGGTAGACCTGCGGCGATTCCTGGCTGAAGTCCGGCGAGCTGTCTTCTTCCTTGGCGTGGACCTCTGCTTCTGTTTTTACCCGCAGGTAATTCTCCAGAGCCTTTCCATAGCCGGCATTGGTGGCCAGCCACAGCGACCGCGCCAGCGCTTCCCGGTCGTCCGCCAGCGGCAACATGGTGCTGTTGACCGCCGAGCCGCGATGGGAACCGTGAGTGTTGTCGAGCTTGTGCTCGCCCAGCCGCACCTGTACGTCGGCCACGCGGATGTGATTGGCAGCGCTGTTGACTAAGGCGCCATACTGCGCCTGAATCAGCACAGCCGACGCGTCGCTCACCGAATAACTGAGAAAGTAGGGCGGCAACTGCTTCGCGTCACCCTGCTTGCCCAGCGAGGTAAGGGCGCGATGGAGTTCGGTGGTCATGGTGTCGAGGAGCACCGGGGCGGCCTGCTGCTGCGCCACGGCTGCTACGGGCAAGGCCAACGCGATTACCGTAAAAATCGCGCGGAGACCGGCACAGTTCGCCGTCCGCCTTACAAAGGCAATAAAAATCTTTCTCATAGGCTGATTAACCTGATAAAACATCTTCCATAGGAATTGTCTCAGAGTAAGCTACTTAAGAGGAAACGATCCATGAGATTGATGCGCCGAATGCTGCCGACTCTTTGCCTTGCCTTGCTGCTTACCGGCATTACCCCACGCCTTTGCTGCGGACAGCCAACGCCGCCTGCCCAGCCCGCGCCGGCCACCACGGCTGCCCCGGCTCAGCCCGCCAGCACGCAGGCCTACAACCTGCCGCCTGACAAGCTGGCCAAGGCCATCACCCTCAGCCATATTCGTCTCGCGCTCGAGATAGCAGGCTCTCTGTGGGGATTGGTTTTTCTGTGGCTGCTGCTCAGCCTGCGCTGGGCCGCCGGCCTGGCCGCCTGGGCGGAGCGCCTGCTGCGCCGCCGCTGGATGCAGGGACTGCTCTTCTTCGCCGTCTATCTGGTTATCGGCGCTCTGGCAGACCTGCCGCTGGACGCCATCGGCCACGCGGTCAGCCGCCACTACGGAATCAGCGTTCAGGGCTGGTTCAGTTGGTTCGGCGATCTGGCTAAAGGGATGGGCCTCTCGCTGCTCTTTGGCACTCCCATCCTGCTTTTCTTCAACTGGATTGTCCGCGTCTCGCCGCGCCGCTATTGGGTTTGGATCTGGCTGGTTTCGCTGCCCCTCATCGTGCTCTCCATCTTTGCATCGCCGCTGCTGGACCCCATCTTCAACAAGTTTGAGCCGCTCACAAAAACTCATGCCGCGCTGGTGTCCAGGCTGGAGCAAGTCGTCGCCCGCACTGGAACCAGGATTCCGCCCGAGCGGATGTTCCTGATGAAGGCCAGCGAGAAGTCTAACGGCCTGAACGCTTATGTCACCGGCATCGGCGCCACCAAGCGATTCGTGATGTGGGACACGGCAACTGACCGGATGCCCGACGACGAGATTCTCTTCGTCTTCGGCCACGAAAGCGGCCACTACGTTCTCAACCACATTCCCAAGGAGCTGGGCGGCATGACCGCCGGAATGTTCTTTATGTTCTGGGCCTGCGCGGGGTTTGCCGGCTGGCTGGCCCGCCGCTACAGCACCCGATGGCAGTTGGTGACGACCGAGGGAGCAGCCCCGCTTGCCAGCCGCCAGGGATTTCTGGTGCTGCTTTTTGCCCTCTCCGTGGCCGGTATCATTCTGCAACCGGCAGGCAGCACCTTCAGCCGCCACTTTGAGCACGAAGCCGACGTCTATGGGCAGGAGGCCATCCATGGCCTGGTCGCCGACCCGCAGAAGACCGCAGTCTCCGCCTTCAACCATTTAGGCGAAGCGTGGCTGGAAGACCCCAACCCCAACGCCTTTGTCGAGTTCTGGACCTACAACCACCCCAGCGTCCAGAACCGCGCCAACTTCGCTTTGCATTACAATCCGTGGGCTAACGGAGGACATGGGAAGTTCTTTGAACGATAGGGACTAGGGATTAGGGATTAGGGAATAGTCACTATTCTCTGGCTGTACAATCTTTCCATGCAATTTCTTTCGCTTTCCCGCCGCCTCGTTGACGCCTTTCCGCCGGAAGCCTTTACCCCGGAGCTGATGGCTCGCGAGACCCAGCGCGCGAAGGAACTCTACGCGGCGGGCATACTGCGCCAAATCTGGCGCCGGGGCGACATTCCCGGCGCGGCCATCCTGTGGGAGGCGGCCAGCGAAGCCGAGGTCCGCGCCGCGCTCGACAGCCTGCCCATCGCGCAGGCCGGAATGCTGGAAATCCTGTTGGTTGTTCCGCTTGCGCCCTATCCCGGATTCGGTCCTGCTTGAAGCGGAGAACAGGCTTTTGACCCCTGCTTTCCGGCCCCCCATCCCTGCCACCACCCCTGTTTTCCTTCAGCCCCCCTCAAGTCGTACACTGAGGTTTCGCTTTTGGAGGAGCGGAATCGCATGGCCTATCCCGCAAACTACCGTTACACCCGCGAACATGAATGGATTGAGCAGGTGGGCTCCATCGGGGCCATCGGCATTACCGACTATGCCCAGAACTCGCTGGGCGACATCGTCTACGTAGACCTGCCCAAGGTGGGCGACGCGGTTACCGCCAACGCCACATTTGGATCGGTGGAAAGCGTCAAGGCGGTCAGCGACCTCTTTTCGCCTGTCACCGGCACGGTCACCGCCATCAATGAGGATCTGAAAGACTCACCCGACAAGATCAACGAGAAGCCCCACGAAACCTGGATCATCAAGGTCAAGCTGGCCAACCCCGCCGAGCTCAACGCCCTGCTGGACGCCGCTGCTTACGAGGCCTTCATCGCTGAAGAAAGCTAGAAGCTACATATGCGCTACCTACCCAAATCGCCCGCCGAACGCAGAAAGATGCTGGCTGAAATCGGCGCGGCATCGATTGATGATTTGTTCGCCGTGATTCCCGCCGGGCACCGCCTCAAACGCGACCTGGACGTGCCGTGCGCGCATGCCGAGAGCGAGATTATCGACTACTTTCGCGCGGCGGGAGCAAAGAACTCGACCGGCTACGCCAGCTTTCTCGGCGCCGGAGCTTATCGCCATTACCGCCCGGCCATCATCGACTCTTTGATTCAGCGCGGCGAGTTTCTGACGAGTTACACGCCCTACCAGGCGGAGATAAGTCAGGGAACGCTGCAAGCTATCTTCGAGTTTCAGACCATGATCGCCGAGCTGACCGGCATGGATGTGGCCAATGCCAGCATGTACGACGGGTCAACAGGAGCGGCGGAAGCGGTGATGATGGCCGCGCGCGCCACCGGACGTCATAAGGCGGTGGTGGCCTCGACCGTTCATCCTGAGTACCGCGAGGTGCTGGACACATACACAAAGCACCAGGGCCTGCCCACGACGCTGGTTGGTTACGAACGCGAGACCGGGCGCATCGATCTTTCCGCGCTGAAAGCGGCAGTTACCGATGAAACCGCGGCGGTTCTCGTCGAAAGCCCCAACTTCTTCGGAGTGATTGAAGATATTCCGGCGATAGCGGAAATTGCCCACGCCAGGGGCGCGCTGCTGATTGTCTCCATCGCCGAGGCGGTTTCACTGGGCATCGTGAAACCGCCGGCCGAAGCGGACATCGTCAGCCTGGAGGCGCAATCCTTTGGCGTGGCGCTGAGCTACGGCGGCCCATTCTGCGGCGTCATCGCGGCCAAGGAGCAGTTTGTCCGCCAGATGCCCGGGCGGCTAGTAGGCCAAACCGTCGATAGCTCCGGCTACCGCGGCTATGTGCTGACGCTTTCCACGCGCGAGCAGCACATTCGGCGCGAGAAGGCTACATCGAATATCTGCACGAATCAGGCATTAGTCGCGCTGATGGCTACTATCTTCCTCAGTGTGTACGGCAAAGAGGGAATCCGCGAGTTATCCGAGCATAACCTGGCAAAGGCGAGTTATGCGGCCAAGACGCTCTCCGCGCAACCCGGAGCAAAGTTGCTGTTTGCCGGCGCGCCGCGCTTTCATGAGTTTGTTCTCGAAACCGAAGAGTCTCCGGAGCGATGGAGCCAGAGGCTGCTCGATGCAAAGATCGTCGGCGGCATCGATTTGAGCCGCTGGTATCCCGAACTGCGTAATTGCACGCTTTGGTGCGCAACCGAAATCATCACGAGAGCGCAGATTGACGCCGCGGCCAAAGCTCTGGCGGGCGGGGTGACGAAGGGTTAGGCAAGCAAATAAAGGCAACTGGTTTTCATTGGCAAGTGGGGTGTGCAGATGTTCGAGAGATTCAGGTCTGCGGTGTTCAACAGGCAATGCAAGAAATGGGAGAAGAAGCGGAGGCGTGGCAAGCAATTTTTCCTTTATTACTGGGGAGCGCTGAGGTGGGGCGGCATCATGTGCGTGCTGACGACGATTTCAAGTGTTCTTGCACGCCACATGAAACTGGAGTGGAAGCTTGTGGTTAGTTCGATGATAGCCTCTCCTCTCGCCGGATATGTTTGGGCGCGGTGCATATGGTATGTGAATGAAAGACGCTTTGGGAGAGTGATAGAACAACAGAATTCGATCAAGGAAAGTAAGCCCTGGAAGATTTGATGGAGGGAGAGTTTATGGCGGACGTAAATGGAGTAACGCCGTTGGTGAATGACGACAAGAAATCTACAAAGTTTGAAAAGCAACGCCAATCGTGGGAGAAGATTCGCAAACGTGGACAATTGTCCTTCATTCTCTACCGAGGAGTGTTGGGTTGGGGCGGGCTCATGTTCCTCGTTATGACAGCCACTAAGGTTTTTGTCGATCACAGGAGACTGAGTTGGTTCTCTATGCTGGTTAGCGCATTGGTATGGGCTTTAGCAGGATATTGTTGGGGGCTCTGTGTATGGAGTTGGACAGAAAGGCGCTTCCAGGGAGCAGGTAAGCAACAGAATTCGATCAAGGAAAGTAAGCCTAGTTAAGCACAGCAAGTTTGCAGCGAGGCATATATGGCAGCATCTGAAGTTACGGTTTTATGCATCAATGGCAAAGTTCGTTCCCACCCAACGCAGAACGAGGCGCTGCTCTTCGAGAAGTCTTCTCCCGGTAAGCGCGCCTACAAGCTGGCGCCGCTCGACGTGCCTTCTGTTGACCCCGCGTCTCTGCTTGGCCCCGCCGCACGCGAAGTGCGAGCGGAGCTACCCGAGTTGAGCGAGATCGAAATTATTCGGCACTTCACGCGGCTCTCGACGTGGAACTACGCCATCGATCTGGGAATGTACCCGCTGGGTTCCTGCACCATGAAGTACAACCCGAGAGTAAATGAGTTAGTGGCCCGCATTGAGGGATTGGCCGAGGCGCACCCATACCGGCCCGACTCGCTGGCGCAAGGCTCGCTGGAGGTAATCGATCTTTTGCAGCGCTGCCTGATCGAAATTACCGGCATGGATGCGATTACGCTGCAACCGGCGGCCGGCGCTCATGGCGAGTTCACGGGAATCCTGCTGGTCCGCGCATGGCACGAATCGCAGGGGAATCCACGCAGCAAAATTCTCATCCCCGACTCGGCGCACGGAACCAACCCGGCCACCGCGGCCATCTGCGGCTACACGGTGGAGAACCTGAAGTCCAACGCCGAGGGAGGCATCGACCTGGAGGCGCTCGCCCGGCAGGTTGATTCCGAGACCGCCGCGCTGATGCTGACCAACCCTTCGACGATTGGAGTTTTCGAGAGCCAGATTGCGAAGATCGCCGAGATTCTTCACGCCAAGAGCGCGCTGCTCTACATGGACGGCGCCAACATGAACGCTCTGGTGGGCAAGGCGCGGCCGGGCGACTTTGGCGTGGACGTGATGCACCTGAACCTGCACAAGACCTTCTCCACGCCTCACGGCGGAGGCGGTCCCGGCTCCGGCCCGGTGGCCTGCAAAGCGTTTCTTGAGCCATTTCTGCCCGTGCCGGTTCTGATACGTAAGACAGAGACTAAGGGACTAGCCACACCAGCGAACAAAGATCGTTTACCGGGGACCCCGGCAGTGACTGAGGGACTAAGTGCTGGCGAGCTGCGCTGGGAGTATGACCGGCCGCAATCGGTGGGCAGGGTTCGCGCCTTCTATGGCAACGTAGGAATGTTCATCCGCGCGCTGGCTTACATCCTGGCCAACGGCCCCGACGGCCTGCGCCAGACCACCGAGGACGCCGTGCTGAACGCCAACTACATCCGCACCAAGTTGCAGGACGTTTACGAGCTGCCCTACAAGACCGCTTCCATGCACGAGGTGGTCTTTAGCGACAAGTTGCAGGCGGCCAAAGGAGTGAAGACCGGCGACATCGCCAAGCGGCTGATCGACTACGGCTTCCATCCTTATACGGTCAGTTTTCCGATGATCGTTCACGGCGCGCTGATGATCGAGCCGACGGAGAGTGAATCGCTGGAGGAGCTGGATTTATTCATTGATGCCATGCGCGCCATTGCGAAGGAAGTGGACGAAACACCGGAACTGGTGAAGACCGCGCCGCACTCGACGCGCGTGGGAAGAATGGACGAGGTGCAGGCAGCAAGAAAGCCGATCCTGCGCTGGAAACCGAGTAATCCGCAAGGTGCTGAATCATGATAACGCTTGATACGGTCCGCGAGGCGAAGGAGTTTTTGGTCGGCAGAATTGTGGCCGAGGCCAAACAAGAGGGCATTCTACTCTCTGATATCGAGCGGAAGATGCTTTATTTCTCCGAGACCGACTGGACATTGCCGGACATATTGAAGGTAAACGAAGAGTTCGAACGGAATTACAATCAGGATGAATACGAAGCAAAGATCGCCGGGCTAATCAGGAGCTTCTGGAAAAGCACTCAAGCTGACAACGAAGAAGAACTGGAAGCATGGGCGAAGGCCGAATCTAAGCTCCGTGAAGGAGATCATTATCTTCTGGTGATGATTGATGCTGCTACTCATTCCCGAAGCCGGTATAGCCGATGGCTACCATCTATGGATAGTACCCTTCCACGAGAGCCTGGAGACAAGTTGAGACTTTGGCTTATCGCTTTGGCTGTTCTGTTCGGATGTTTTGTCATAAAGGCTTTATTCGATTGGGCATTCGGGCCGAACTGGAATCACTTCGGGAAATGACTTAGCTCGCTTCTCCACATTAACCTTTAGGAATGAAATCAGCGAGATTTTCTGTACAACTCCTCCAGCGCATCGCAGGCGGTGCGCACACCATCCTCGTGGCTTAGCCGGTGGGCGATGCTCTCTGCACGCTTGGCAAAGCGCGGCTCCGCCAGCATCGCCTTGAGCCGGCGCGCCACGCGCAGCGGCGTATAGTTGGCGCGTTGAATCACCCGAGCCACCTTGAGCCGCTTCATGCGGCGGGCGTTGTCCGGCTGGTCGTGCGAGTAGGGCATGATGAGCATCGGCTTGCCCGCGCGCAGGCATTGCGCCGTGGTTCCCACGCCGCCCTGATGCACCACCATCGCCGCGCGGTTGAAGAGCCTGGAGTAGGGCGCGTACTCGGCAACGCAGATGGAGTCCGTCAGCTTGGTATGCAGACGGTTGCGCGGGTCAGAGCCAATCAGCAGCACCGCGCGAGTGCCCAGCCGAATGGCCGCCCGCGCGGAAAACTCATAGAACTTTCCGGCAGCCAGAACCGCTGCCGAGCCCAGCGTGAAGACCACCGGGGGCGGTCCTTCGCTGAGGAATTTTTCCAGATGGGGAGGCAACTCCTGGATGCCGAAGTCGGCGTCGAAGTAACAGAAGCCGGTGATCAGCGTGTTCTTAGGCCAGTCCTTTTGTTCCACGCCCAGTACGCGTGAAAACAGGGCCAGCACCAGATTGGGCGAGTGCTTGGCGTCGAAGAGGGGATTCGAGCCCTTGGGCAGCCCCAGCTCGCGGCGCAGTTCGTAGATCGGCTCAGGCCACTTGCGGCTGACGAAACGCGCCACGCGCTTGATGACCCTGCCGAAGCCCGGGACCGCCTTGTCGGCCCGCGCCAGACGCGGATAGGGAGGCAGCACCGGGGGGTCGAAGGCAGAGAAGAAGGAGAGCGGCGCAAGCACGTAGCTGGCCCAGGGAATCCCCGTTACCTCGGCCACCAGCGGCCCGGCGTAGTTCAGTTCGCCCAGCAGCAGCAGATCGGCGCGCGCGGGACGGGTGGCCGCGTCGAGCAGGTCGTCGTACGTCTGTCGCAGTACGGGAAAGAGAAAATCCCTCAACCCATGCTCGGTACCGTTTTTGATGTCGTAGACCATCTCCACCAGGATGGTGTTGGCGGGGTCAATGTCCGGCCGGATAGCGTGGAACTCCAGCCCCAGAGGCCGAATTCTTGATTCATACACCTGCGGCAAGGCCATCACCGGCACATGCCCGCGCCGCTTCAGTTCCAGAGCAATGGCGATGATTGGATTGGTGTCGCCATAGGTGCCGATATTCGAGAGAACAATGCGCAATTTGAAGTCCCTGAGCCTTTAGCTGCCTGTAATTATGAGGGTAATTGATCGGGCCAGGTTTTTCCCGGCTGGGTATATTCTGCGGCAATACCAAGGGATGGTATTCTTTCCGTGCCACACAAGGAGGTTTTTCATGCTGAACCTGCGTATTATTGCCCGCTCCTTTACAACTGCTGCCTTGCTTTGCGGCCTTTCAGGCGCCGTTCTTCCCATGGCCGCGCAACAGCCGCAGGCTGCCGCAGTCCAGATTCCCGCAGACAAGCCCTACAAAATCGTTGACCACTGGAAGGTTGGCGGCGAAGGCGGCTGGGATTACCTGCTGGCCGACCCACCGGCTCATCGGCTCTACATTACTCGCGGCGCGCGCGTGGATGTGATGGATACGCAGACGGGGAAGCTCTCGGGCAGCATTGCCGGACTGCATGGTACGCACGGCATCGCGCTCGACACAGCCGGCAAGTTCGGCTACATTTCCGACGGCGGAGGTAACGCGGTAGTCGTCTTTGACCGCGCTACGCTGGCTACGGTGGCCACTATCCCTGCCGGAACCGGCCCCGATGCCATCGTCTTTGAGCCGGATACGCAGACTGTCTGGGCTTTCAACGGACGCAGCAAGGACGCCACCGTCATCGACGCCGCAACGAGGAAGGTAGTCGCCACTATCCCGCTGCCGGGCAAGCCGGAGTTTGCCGCAGTCGATGGCCTGGGAATGGTCTTTGACAACATCGAGGATAAAAACGAAATCGTCCGCCTCGACGCCAAAACCAACAAGCTCACCGCCGAGTGGCCTCTGACAGGCTGCGACGGGCCTTCCGGGCTGGCCTTCGACGTTGCAGGCGGGCGGCTTTTCCCGGTATGCGATGGGAAGAAGATGGGAGTGATCGACTCCAAAACCGGTAAAGTCCTGGCCACGGCTGAGATTGGCAACGGCCCCGACGCCGCCGGCTGGGACGCGCAACACAAGCTGGCCTTCGCCTCCTGCGGCGAGGGAGTCCTCTCGGTGATCGATGCGAGTGTTCCTGGCTATCCCACCATCGAAACACTGCCCACCCAGCGCGGCGCGCGCACCATGGCTTACGATTCCGCCGCCGACCGCATCTATCTGGTTACCGCCGAGTTCGGCCCGCGTCCCGAGCCAACCGCCGAGAATCCACGGCCCCGCGCAGCTATCATTCCCGGCAGTTTTGTGGTGCTGGTTGCCGGACGGTAAGTGAGGCGTTTACACCTGGCATGACGCGGCTGAGAAACTTCTTGCGAAAAGCCGGGTTTAGGTTGATGATTCTATTACCGTTGTTTGGTAGTTTTGGCGGTCATGAACCGTAAGGAGTGAACTCGTGCGCAAATATATTTTCGCGGTCGTATTACTGGCAATCTGTCCATTGGCCTTTGCCCAGCAGGTACTCAACAACGACACCGTCATCAACATGGTAAAGAAAGGCCTGTCGGACGATTTGATTATCACCAACATCAACGCACTGCCTGGGAACTATGACATTTCCATCGATGGGCAGATGGCGCTGAAGAGCGCCAGCGTCAGCGACAAGGTGATCCAGGCGATTGTGGTCAAGGCAGCGTCTGCAACGCCGGCTGCCCCCGCCCCGCCACCGGCGCCACCGGCTGCTCCCGCACCGCCACCTGCTCCGCCGACTGCCCCCGCACCTCCAGCGCCTGTTGCCCCTATCCCGCCGGTTCCGCCTCAGACTAATACTTCCGCACTTCCGGCCGGCATTACCGATGTCGGCGTATATTACCAGGACAAAAGCGGCGCATGGACGGCGATCCCGCCGGAGAATGTATATGCCAGGCTGGGAGGGTTAGATATTAACCCCCTTCACAAGGAAGTTGGGGGCAGGAATACAAACGGCCATATTTCCGGAGCCAGGGCCCAGACGGTAGTCACTCTTCCCGCGATGGTGGCCGTCTACGTGCCGGAGGGCCGGACGATCGACGATTACCGGCTGCTCCAGCTTACGAGTAAATCGAACGAGCGCATCTTTCCCATCACTTCCGGCGCGGCAACCGTAGAGAATGATGAGTTGGACAAGAACGCACGCGGATTTTCCTCGAAAGAAATTGCGCCCCGCGTCTACCAACTCATGCTGAGCGCCCACCTCGGCAAGGGCGAATATGGGATGCTCTCGCCCAAGCCGCGCAACGCCTCCGAAGGCAAAATCTGGAAGATCTATTGCGTGAGCGTGAGCGAGTAAGGAACGGCAGCATTGGCCGAACGTGCTTGCGTTTGGCAGAAGAACCAGCAGGGCCGTACCCAGAGTCGGGGACGGCCCTGCGGCTTTTGGGGGCGGCTGCCAGAATCTTCTTACAAAAAGCAAAGTATGGGTTGATGATTCCATTGCTATTGATTGACAGTTTAAGCGGTATTCAATGACAAAGCGAAAACTTGTACATTAGAGCATGAAAGCCTCTATTTACAGTCGAACTGCCCTGAACACAATGCCGCCTGAAAGATGAGAACCATCCCCCAGGCGGCATCGCGGACTTCTTTGTATAAAGGCGAGGAAGACTTATATCGCCGGTGGAAGGCTAATATCCTCGGAAACATAGGCGTGCACGGGCGTGCCCTTCAGAATCTTTGATTCCTTACCGTGGTGCAGTATCCCACATACGAAGCAAATCATCATCAGCCCAACCATCCCACCAACCGAATCCTTACCTCCAGCCGTCTTGTTCCCGCGAAGATGTATTTTTTCATTTCCAACTTTGAGGTAATCGAGCCGCAAGCTCAATTCGCCACCTTTGCCCATCATCTCCGATTTATCTGCTGAAATGATTTCTCCCATAGCCTTGGCGCCTGTCCTTGCAACAATCACATCGCCAACCTTGAGATCTTCGGTCAAAATAAGTGTTACCAGGTCTCCTTGCTGCGAGGTCTTGGAGGTTATATCCTCATCCAATGTAAGCATGACATCCGAACCCTCTTTCAGAAGGACTTTGCCCGTCGCAGCCGGAGGCATTGGAGGCAACGAAGGAACTGGATTAGCTAGCTGCGCAGCAGCGTTAATTTTTGAAACAACTGCTGCTACTACTCTATCGCTGACCCCTGCGGTCTTCAGTGCAATCATCCCATCCGCCGAAATATCATAAGCCCCCGGCGAACTGCCAATTGTGGCGACAATCAGATCGTCCGACAATCCCGCTTTTACCAGCTTAATAATGGCCTCGTTGTTGAGTCCCGGCTGTACGGTCTGTTGTGCAGGTTGTGTTGCAGGTTGCTGGATAGGCTCTTGCGCAGACGCCGGTAAATATCCCTGACCAATGAGCAAGGATACAAGTACGAAAGGGGTAAAAAACTGCTGTAGGTTCATAATCCTCCGATCAATTGTTCAGAATTGATACGAAAATATAATACACCTGCATTTGAGCAGGGTATACATTAAATTTTCGTCGCTTTTAAATCAATCGATTTCCACAAAGTGAGGTATGAGGATGCCACTTCGTATGAAGTGATACTGTATTCCTGACGGCTTTTCATGAACAGACGCACCCGCAGAACGCTCTCGATAGTGGCCGCGGTCCTGGTTTTTCTGGCCGTGGCCATCTTCCTTCGCTCCAAAGCCCCTCCGGAGGCGGCGCGCCTCTTGCCCGAGTCCGACGGCATTCTCTACGTCAACCTCAGGCCGGTGCGGGCCTTTCTGCACAAGAATTTGAAGCCGCCTAAGCCGGTACCCGAGTACCAGCAGTTCATTGACGCCGTGGGGATCGACGCGGAGCACGACCTGGACGAGGCAGCCGTAGCGCTGCACCGGATGACGGACCCCAACGGACCTAATGGACCGGTGGCTTATTCGATGGTGCTGGTGGGCAAAATTACAGGCAAGAAGCTGAACGAATGGCTGGTTGCCCATGCCATCAGCCACGAATCCTATGCCGGCCACACCATCTACAACATCCCATCCGATAAGGGACGAATCGACCGCGTGGCGCAGATCGGCTACGACATGGTGGCTGTATCCAACTATCCGACGCCGGAGATGATTCACTCCATGCTCGACCGGCACGCGACCGCGGCATGGCCCTTCGCGGGCTCGACGCTGCTCCGCGAACACTACCACGATGTGCCTATGCTTTCGATGGCCTGGGGCGTAGGCCAGATTGGGCTGCCCTTCTCGGAGAGCGGATCGATCAGTATTTTTGGCTTCTCGCTGCCTCTGGAGGCTGACTCCACCATCATCGCCAGCGTGACGCCGGCCTTGTCGCTGGGCGGCGCGCTGAATGTGAAGGTGGTGGAGATCGCGCCCAGCGCCGGCATAGCTGCCCGCCAAGCCAATGCGCTCAACATGCTGTTGATTCTGACCCGCGGCATAGCCGCCCCCCTGGCCGACAACGCCGCCAACAACAACCTGAAAGAGCTGCTGAGGACCGCCGAGATCACGCAGAAGCGCGAGCGGGTGACGATCACGGCCACGCTCTCGCCGGCGCTGTTCAGTGGGCCGGCCGGGAGCGAAAACGCGCCCGCGGGAGAACCCGCAGGCGGGGGCGGGTCTAAGTAGCAGCCCGGGTTCCCCACACAACTCAACATATAAGGCGCAAAAACAGCATCGGCTCCCGCGATGGGGAGCCGGCAGAGAATGAGTCGCGGCGAAAATCTTACATTGCCGGGGGTGCGGTGTTGTAGAGGCTGCTGAAGGCGACCTGCTCGTAGGTGGTGCGCAGATACTTGTGCGGATTGACCGCAACATTGTGGACGCGGACCTCGTAGTGCAGGTGCGGACCGGTGGCGCGGCCGGACTGGCCGACATAACCAATGACCTGGCCGCGAATCACATGCTGGCCGACAACAACCGCAATGGCGGAAAGATGCCCGTAGAGCGTTAGCACATCGTGGCCATGGTCGAGCATAATCTCACGGCCGTATCCGGCGTTCATTTCGGCTACCGTCACATCGCCATCGGCGGCGGCGCGCACCGGCGTGCCGATGGGCGCGTCAATGTCGATGCCGGAGTGGAAGGCGCCTTCGCCGTTGATCGGATCCTGGCGTTGGCCGAAGCTAGACCCCACACGGCCCTCCAGCGGCCAAAGCGAGGGCGCATCGGCCAACTCCGTCCAGTCGCCGGTAAAGCTGGGCGAGAGGCCGCCCTCCAGGGCGCGGGATATCCGGCCGCTCATGGCCTGCGCGCGTAATACATAAAACTGGTCGATGGTGAGTTTTACCTGCTGCGTGTCGACATCGTCTGACAGGCCCATGCTGACGGGCGTGGGCTCGGCGGCGGCGGTGGACGCAGCCTCCGGTTTCTTCGCGGCCAGCTTGTTCTGCCGCAGTCCGTAGAGCGCGGTCACTTCATTTGCCAGGGCGCCCAGCGAGGCCACCTGTACGTTGCGGTCATGCGCGATCTGCGCCAACTGCTTGTAATCTTTGCGCAGCATCTCGCGATCCTGGCGGATCTGGTTAAAGCTTTCTGTTTTCAGCAGCATGCGCGTGTATGAGCCGGCCAGCCCCATAATGGTGAACGCGCCCACCAGCGCCGCAGCCACAAATCCATATGCATAACGAAGCGGCAGGGGGATCTTGTGAATCCTCCCATCCTCATCTCTGGCAACAAATAATATGTAATAGCGTTTGCGCAGCATTTTCGCCTTTCATCCCTGCTGCGGGCAGGGCCGCAATTCGCCGTCTTACTCAACAAAAGCCCAAGGCAAAGGAGCCTTCCGGCCCCAAAACAACGCACACGCCTACTTGGCGCACTTGCTGGATCGTCTTTCAAGGTTAACAAGCTGCAGATTGTCCAGTCAACTCAATTTGATACAGACAATATTGCCTATTTTGATGCAATATCGGCGCAAAAGGCAATGGAATGAGGCTCAATTGGTCAGAATCCAGCCGGTTTATCTTATTCTCATAATGTGCGAATGAGGCAGGACCAATCCAGAACAAGTCGTGGACAGGGCGAACACGACCTGCTCGCGGGGATTCGCCAACGGGTTGCCGACGCCCTCAGCCAGGGCCAGAAAAGCGGACTCCGCCTGGGCATTGGCGACGACTGCGCCCTTCTGGCTCCGCGCGCGGGCGAGGAACTGGCTGTGACCACGGATTTATCGATCGCTGGGAGCCACTTTCGCCTCGACTGGCATGAGCCTGAGGCCGCCGGTCATCGCACTCTGGCGCGCGGATTGAGCGATCTGGCAGCCATGGGCGCGCGACCCATAGCCGCCTTTCTTTCCCTGGGCTTACCACGTTCGCTTGCCACGGCCGCAGCAGGCCGCCACGCCGGAGCCCGCAACTGGGTCGAGCGCTTCCTCGACGGTTTTCTGGCCCTTGCGAAAGTCCACAACACCCCATTGGCCGGGGGCGACCTGGCCGAATCTACGGTCGCTGTAGCCGACATTGTCCTGGTTGGCGCCGTACCGCGCGGACGGGCACTGCTCCGCTCCGGCGCAAGGCCGGGCGATCTGCTCTACGTTACCGGCGCTCTCGGCGGAGCCTCTGCAGGCCTGGCCCGCCTGGCTGGACTAGCCTCAACCGCTCGCCCGTACCCACCACGAATCCCCAAAAAGCTGGAAGCGCTGCTGGCCCCGCACCTATACCCCCAGCCGCGCATTGCCCAGGGTCTCCGGTTGCAACGCCGCGGCCTGGCCTCCGCCGCTATTGACCTGAGTGACGGCATCTCCACCGATCTGGCTCATCTCTGCGAGGAATCCGGCGTGGCCGCCGAGATCGATGAAGCCGCTCTGCCCATTCATCCGGCAGCAACCCTCGACCAGGCTCTCCACGGAGGCGAGGACTACGAACTGCTCTTCACCGCTCCACCCGCCGCGCGCCTGCCACGCGCCATCGCAGGCGTCCCCGTGACCAGAATCGGCCGCATCCTGAAAGTCCGCGCGGGCCGGCCGGCCATCACCCTCATCACACAGCAAGGGCGCCGGCCCATCGAGTCGCAGGGTTGGCAGCATTTCCGCTGATTCTGGATTGTTACTAGAAGGAGCCTCCGGCAATTTCCTACAGCAGCCGCAACTCCGGGAAGTCCTGGCTGTAACGTTTCGGGTCCAGCGTCAGCAGCCGCTCCGCCTGCACCAGCGCGTGCGCGCCGATGAGAAAATCGGCCAGCAATCGCCTCGAGCCTTCTCCTGTGGTTTGTCTGCGTCGAGCTGAGTAACGGGCAAAACGCTGACCAGCCTCAGACCAAAGCCGTTCTTCCAGCTTGTAATCGATGACAACTCCGGTTGCATCAAGAAACCTATGGACAAATGTCACGGTGGCTCGGGGGTAAGCTAATAATTCCGCAAAGACAAACGGGGAGATCACCAGAGATCCCTCGGTCCTTGCTTCACCCAACTGGACCATAGCCCTTTCTGCCGATGGCTCCCGTGACCAAATTGCCGAAAATACATTGGTATCGATTGCCGTTCTCACTGTTTACCTTCTTCAGGGTTCTTTACCACCCATGGATCGTCATCCCGTAGATCGCTAATCCAGGCATTGATCTCTTCCAGTGAAGAAAATGCCGGCAATGCCCCTAGATACGCGGTAAAGGGGTTCTTCTCCGTCCGCGCGGGCCGAAGAACGGTGCGACCATCCTCATAGACGAACTCTACGCGGTCACCCTCCTTGAGACCCAACCGGTGACGAACTTCAATGGGCACAGTGATCTGCCCCTTGCTGCTTACGGTGCTGGTAGGCGACATCTTTACCTCAATTCCTTGATGTAAAGATACCATTCTTTACCTGGCTCGTCAATCTGCTTCGACTGGAATCAAAGACAAGGAACTCTTCCAACCGGCGCGCATCGCCCTCACCGGCTCCCACTCCACGCGGTATTTGATAAGCTGATTGCGCTGCCTGATGATGGACATTCGCAGGCCTGGCATACACAGTATCCGCGACCGCATCAAATAATATGCAGGAAATGCAGGAATCTTGGCTTGATGAAAGACATTTTCTGGATCAAAGGCAATCCGCCAGCGCAGTTGGCCATCGTTCTTTGCCCGCTGGGAGACGATCGGCTGGAGAACGAACTGCACCGATTGAAAAGCAGCGGCATCCAAACCCTGGTTTCCTTGCTGGAACGCCATGAAGCGGTCTCACTCGGCGTAGAGGACGAAGGCCCCGTGGCTGAACGCGCCGGTCTGACTTATTTCTCCTACCCGTTTCCCTACTTGCATGTTCCGATCGACATGGCTTCCTTCCGGAGCTTTGTGACAGTGCTGGCGGATCGGCTCCGCGCAGGCGAATCGGTTGGCGTTCATTGCCGGGGCAGCATCGGCAGGGCATCCATCGTTGCAGCCTGCGTCCTGATTCATCTGGGGTGGAAGTCCGATGCAGTGCTGGAGGCCATTGAAACGGCTCGCGGCGTTCCTGTGCCCGACACGCAGGAACAAGCGGAGTGGATTCTGAACTACTCGATACAGCCATAAGCAACCAAGGAATCATACGTTCCTACGCAGCCATCGCCCTCCCGTAATTGCCCTTCGCAGTCCCAGCCATTAGACTGAGGGTTCGAGGAGTCCAGACATGTTAGTAGTCATGAAGGCGCAGGCGACACAGGAGCAAATCCAGGCGGTCTGCGAAGCTATAGAACGGCTGGGCTTCCGCGCTCACCCGCTTCCCGGCGCGCAGCGCACCGCCATCGGCATCACCGGCAACCAGGGTGAAATGGACCGCGGCAACCTGGAAGAACTCCCCGGCGTCGCCGAGGTGATTCGCGTCTCCAAGGCTTACAAACTGGCCAGCCGGGACGTGAAGGAAGAAGACACCGTCATCCGGTTTGCGGGAACGGACGCGGCTATCGGCGGCCGCAGCCTGGCCATCATCGCCGGGCCTTGCTCCATTGAAAGCCGCGAACAGGCCATGGCCATCGCCGAGCTGGTGGCCGCCTCGGGAGCGCAGTTCTTCCGCGGCGGCGCTTACAAGCCGCGCACATCCCCTTACGCATTTCAGGGCCTGGGCCTGGAGGCGCTGCGCATCATGGCCGAGATCCGCACGCGCTTCGGGTTGCGCATCGTCACCGAGGCCATCGATAACGAGACGCTGGATTTGGCTGCCGAATGGGCCGACGTGGTGCAAATCGGCGCGCGCAACATGCAGAACTATTCCCTGCTGAAGCACGCCGGCCAACTGAGAAAGCCGGTGCTCATCAAGCGCGGCCTTTCAGCCACGCTGGAAGAGTTTTTGATGGCCGCCGAGTATGTGATGAGCGAGGGCAACTATGAAGTGATTTTGTGCGAGCGCGGCGTGCGCACCTTTGCCGACCACACACGGAACACCCTGGACCTGAGCATCGTCCCGGCCATCCGTCGGGTGAGCCACCTGCCGATTCTGGTGGATCCCAGCCACGGCACCGGCAAGCGCGACAGCGTGCTGCCCATGGCCCGCGCGGCGGTTGCAGCGGGCGCCGACGGCATCCTCGTCGAGGTCCACGACCACCCCGAAAAGGCTCTCTCCGACGGCCCCCAGTCCATCTACCCCGATCAGTTTGCACGCATGATGGACGAACTGGAACGCATCGCCCCGGTGGTTGGGCGGAATCTGCCGCGCGGGGGTGGTTATGCAACCGAATCCGCGCTACAATCCATTCATGAGTCGAAGCGCCACTGAAATTCTCGAAGAAGCTCGCCAGTTGCCCATTGAAGAGGTGAACTGGCTCATTGAAAGCCTCCTTCTGGACGGAGAGAGCGGATCGGAAGAAGAGATTAAGTCCGCTTGGGAAGGCGAAATCAAGCATCGTATCGAAGAGATTGACGAAGGAACCGTAGAGCTGGTTCCGGGTGAGCAGGTACGCGCCGAAATGATCGCAAGTCTATCTCCTCAGGCACGAGCCCGGCTGCACGCTTGAAACCGTTACAGTACCATCCCGCGGCCAGACGTGAGATCAAGGCCTCCCACGCTTGGTATGTCAGGCAAAGCCTACAGGCTGCCGACGGATTTTATGAGGAACTTCTTCCGGCTCTTGACCGTATACGGGAACGGCCCAAGTTATATCCGCCGCACCTTTACGGCACACAGCGCGCGGTGCTCGACCGCTATCCGTTTTCCATTGTCTATCGCGAACTACTGCACGAAATTCAAATCATTGCCGTAGCCCATGCCAAGCGCCGCCCCGGCTACTGGGCCAAACGCCTTTAGGCGAGATCGAGGCTGCAGTGGGTGATTTATGATTTCCGCATTGAGTAGATTTAGGATTCTGCATATGAAACGGAATCAGGCTACGCACTGGATTGTTGCGTTGATTCTCTGTTGGACCTTCTGCGCGATCTCTTCGGCTCAAGAGTGGCTCACACCTCAGGAGAAGGAACAGCAGTTGAAAAAGGCAGAGGAATTGCCCTTTGATGAAAACTGTGGCCAGGTTGCCGCTATGGCGAATATGGCCAGGGCAAAATCATTGGCGGAATTGAAGACCTGGAAGCAAAAGGCAGGAGACAGCTACCGTGCTCAAATCGTCTATACTTTTCGATTTTTTGAACTCCATCCGGCGGACCGTAACGCTGCATTATCCGTTTTCAGCTTGATTCCGCCCAAAAAGGATCAGGAAGTAAGTTACTATGCGTTTGCAACATCTCTCTGCCATGATGAATCTGAACGAGATGAGCTCTCGCTGGCTGAACTGGGCTGGCGTATACCGCGCGACCTGGCAAGGGCGGTGTTAGTTGTTCCAGAAATGATGTTCGTCTATGTTTCGTATGCGTTCGAATCTGTGGGTCCGGAAAGCGACTATGCGGTGCAGATGAAATCAGTCTGTCGTGCCGATCCATTGGATTTCTTGAAGGCAGTGAGCAAACTCTCACCTGACGATAAGAAGTGGTTCGTGACAAGAATTTTCAATCCTGCCGGGTGCCATCCGCTTGCTTTACCAGAACAATGAATGGGGCAGGTGATCAGCAATCAATCCGTACCCAATCCTTTTCACGTTTTGTGAAAAGGATGGAGACCATAACCCTCAACCCGTTCGCAATCCGTAAAATCGGAATCAACCAATGAACTTATCGAGCACCACGATCAGCCGTTATTTTGTTGTTGCCCTGCTGGCGCTGGCACTGGCCGGCTGCCGCTCCCACGACTTCCCGCAGTACCCGTCCAACTATCGCGAATACGCCTACGTCACCAACGGCGACAGCAACACCGTCACCGTTCTGGACGTGGTTGATGTGCGCGTGGACCGCGAGCTTGCGGTTGGCCAAAAGCCTGTAGCCGGGGCCGCCAGCCCCACCCGCAACGAAGTCTATGTGGTCAACTCCGGCGCAGCTGACGGACAGGGTTCGGTGTCGGTGATCAACGCGGAAAACAATTCGGTTGAGGGCGTCATCCTTGTCCACCGCCTGCCGGTCTCCATCGAGGTTGATTCCACGGGCGAGGTGGCCTACGTGGCCAACTCCGGTTCCAACACTATTTCTGTGCTGGACCTCAAAGCGCGGCGCGAAATCGCAGCTATAGGCGCCGGCGAGGAGCCGGTTGCCGCCCGCCTCTCCCCCGACAACAAGACCCTGGCCGTTGCCAACCGGCGCGGCAACTCGGTGAGCCTTTTTGATCCAGCAAAACGCCGCCTGCGCGCGATCTTCACAGGTTGCCCCGGCGCCTCGGATGCCGTTATCCTTCCTGATTCTTCAAAAGTTTTTGTGCCTTGCTCGGCCGGTCACCAGATCATGGCCATTGCCTTGGCTCACCCCGAAGTTCATTCCTCTCAACCGGGCCTCGTTCCCTCGGTTCCCGCCCAGCCTGACCGGCTGGAAGCCTTGCTTGATGTGGGCCAGGCGCCAATGCAGCTGGCCCTCAAGCCTGATGGCGGCGAATTGTTCGCCCTGAACTCGCTCTCTGATACCATCTCCGAAGTCATTACCAACACCGATGACGTCAACAGCGTCACCCTCATTGGAGACACGCCGGTTCGCGGCCTGATCTCGGCTGATAACGCCATGCTCTACGTGGCCAACTTTCGCTCCCCGTACGTCACCGTCTACGCCATCGATGAAGGCCAACGCGCCGGCTCCATCCATGCCGGCGACGGATCCTCGGCGCTGGCGTTTTCCAGCTCCGGTCTGCTGCTGTTTGTCGTTGATTCCCGCTCCGGCGACGTAGCCGTGGTGCGCACGGCCTCGCACTCGCTGTTCACCCTGCTTCCAACCGGCCGCGCGCCCAACGCCATTGTCGTGAAAGCATTCAAGCTGCCGTAATTCCCGACTCCTCAAATGGACAACGTTCCCATAAGGCCGCGACCAGCGTCGCACAGGATGACAGGTAATCGATGTGTAATTGCAGGCCGCGATCAGCGGGGCGGCACGACGTGGAGAGGAGTCTCCGGCTTGACCATGGTTGGTTAGAGCATCGCGGTGATGTATTGAAGGCCGCGCACAAGGGCCAACCAGCAGACAACTGAAAATTGTTTGGACTGCATCTTCGGAGCCGGAAAGATTTGCCTCGGATTTGCCATGTGGCGAGCGGGTGGCTGCCGCATCGAGGTCACTTGCTGCCGGGCGACCTCCTCCCATCGCGCAGCCATGCCGGCTTGAAAGTCAGCATCAGCGAAGCATCCCCGGTCGCGCGCAGCCTCAGCCAGCGCATGATGCCGGGCAGCTTCTTCAAGGTGGTATGTAGTAATGTCTCCAAAATTGGCAGGCATGGGTATATCCGTTCTCCCGGTTTACCGGGCAGGTTTCGTCTAGAAAGTTTTCCAAGGGGGTTATCGGCAGAAACGGTCAGAACCTGAGTACAAATCGGATTTTTATCAAGCAAAATCAGCCAAGATATTCCATTACGGTCACAATTTCACAGGTTCGTAGTTTCACAGAAAAAGCGAACAAACGGAGAATCGACCCCCGGGGGGGAGGTATGCTTTTCGGGGTATAAACCGAGCGTATATCCCACATTTTGGACAGGTTATCCCGCACCAATCGACCTCTTCCGACATCCTGACCCAGTTCGACCTCATTGGTTGTCTGGACCTCTCATGAACATCGTGCGCCGAGAGAGGGTAATTATCTGCAATTCGCAACGAAAAAAGTATTTACGCTTCTCAGACACGATTATCACGTTGGTAACAAATCACTTTGTCCCCGGCGCGCCACCTTCATCGTGGACCCGGAGAACTTGATTCGCTTTGTGTACGTGACGGACTTGTCGGTGGGCCGCGATCCGCAAGAGGTACTGCGCGTGCTGGACGCTCTGCAGAACGGCGGACTGACGCCGTGCGGATGGCACAAGGGCGAGGCGACGATTCAAGTGTAAGAGGGCAGGCAGTAGTCTCCCACCCTTTCGCAAAGAACGCGAACGGATGGGGCACCCGCATATTTGGAGTTGAGCAATCCCAGGTCCCCAAATGCGAGGGACCTGGGGCACCCGATTGTCAATGACGCGAGATTTCAGGCTGCGGAAGAGATTGCTCTTCCGCAGATTTTTGTTTTGAGCGCTTGATTTACTACCAGGCCTGGAAGACAACCGGCTCCTGGCCGGTGAAGAGGGAGTGCTTGAGGAAGTTCTGGTCGTCGCGGTGGGGGAAGTCGTTGCGAAAGTGAGCGCCGCGGCTCTCGGTGCGGGCCAGGGCGGAAAGCAGGATGGCACGTGCCACACAGCTCATGGCCAGGGCTTCGGTGAGGCGGCGGCTGCCCTTGTTTTGCGCGGCTATCTCAGCCAGAGAGTCCGCGCAGGCTTGCTGGGCGGCGAGGCCGAGGCGGAGGGTGGAGTCTTCGCGCAGCAACCCTGCGTAAGCCCACATAGAAGTTTGCAGTTTGATGATGATTTCTTCGAGATGCGCCTGCTCGGCGGGGGTCAAGGGCACTGTATCCGGCAAAGAGATTCCGGAAGTCCGCGCCTGCAGCAAACTCTGCCCCTGCGGCGAGCAGTCGTCGAGCATCGATTGGGCGGCGCGAGCGCCGAAGACCAGGCCTTCGAGCAGCGAGTTGGAGGCCAGGCGGTTGGCTCCGTGAACACCGGTGCAGGCGGCCTCTCCGGCAGCGTAGAGTCCGGCGAGGGTGGTGCGGCCAAAGAGATCGGTGCGGATGCCGCCCATAAGGTAGTGCGCGGCAGGGCGAACCGGGATGAGATCGCGGCCGAGGTTGAGCGAGTAGCGCTTGAGAACAGCGCTGATGCCGGGAAAGCGGTGATGCAGGTCGATGTCCTGGACGTGGCGCATGTCGAGATGGACGACGCGTGATTCAGCGGCGGTTGCGCCTATGCCCTCGCGGGCGATGGCACGGGCTACAACGTCGCGGGGCGCGAGTTCGAGGAGCGGATGATAGCGCTGCATAAAGCGCTCGCCGCGATCGTTAAGCAGGATTGCGCCCTCGCCACGCAGAGCCTCGGAGAGCAGGAAGCGCGGCGCGCCGGGGAGCGAGAGAGCGGTGGGGTGAAACTGGTAGAACTCCATGTCGGCGAGCGCGGCGCCAGCTTGCACGGCCAGGGCGATGCCGTCGCCGGTGGCAACTGCCGGGTTGGTAGTGTCGGAGTAGACCTGGCCGGCTCCTCCGGCGGCGACGAGGACGGCGCGGGCGCTGATGCGCTGCTGGAGGCGCGGGCGGCGGTCGCAACTGAGCAGATCCGCTCCAATAACGCAGCCATCGGCGACGATGAGGTTGGTGACGGTGGTCCACTCGGCAAAGCGGATGCGCTTGTGGACGCGGGCAAAGGCGGCAAGTGAGCGGCTGATCTCGGCACCGGTGGCGTCGCCGTTGGCATGCAGGATGCGAGGCAGGGAGTGCGCGCCTTCGCGGGTGCGCATCAGCTGGCCGTCTTCGGTGTCGAAGGCCGCACCCCACTCGATCAGCTCGGCCACGCGGACCGGCCCCTCGGCCACCAGCGCCTGGGCCGCGGGACGATAGACCAGCCCATCGCCGGCATTGACGGTGTCGGTAAGATGCAACGCAACGTCCTGGTCGCCCTCCATGGCCACGGCGATGCCGCCCTGCGCATAGTGGGTGTTGGACTCGGCGACGGACTCCTTGGTGACCACCAGGACATCGCCGTGACGGGCCAGTTCGACGGCCGCGCGCAGCCCCGCTACGCCCGCCCCCATCACCAGAAAATCAACCTGTGACAACTCTGCCATCAGGGTTCAGGCTATCACCGGGGGGCGGGGATCAGCAGGATGGCGGTGAGTACAGAAGTATTTCTTATTGCCCAGAATCGGTCCCTGCTGCTAGGGTCAAATTCGCTTTCATCGGCATTCGGCATGGAGCATGCGTATCAGGGCGGGCAGTCAGCATGCCCGCCCGATATGAGGCGATTCCTATGCCTTACCTGCAGTGGAGGGTGAAGTTGATCTTCTGCGAGACCCTGTTGGGAGTATCGATCACGAGGTCTTCCCAGCCCTTGAAATCAGCAAATCTCGGTATGTTCGCACCCAATTCCCACGTTGTGAGTACATCAACTGAGGTGTTGGCTTTGGGCAACATCTTTTGTCCTGGAGGAGCCTTTGCGCCATCGCTCCTTTCAAAGTGATACTTGATTTCCATGGGCGCCGTGGCAAGAACACCCCAGGCGAATTGCAATGGCACCGGGCATGATCCGGTGTATTCAAAGTTCTTGACAATCTGGCCGTTACTGGTCAATGCCCATCCACCGATCCGGACAGTCGCCGGAGTGCAGTGGAGGGTGAAGTTGATCTTTTGCGAGACCCTGTTGGGAGAATCGATGACGAGTTCTTCCCAGCCTGTGAAGTCAGCGAATCTCGGTATGTTCGCGCCCAAGTCCCAAGTCGTGATTACATCTTCCGAGGTGTTGGCTCTAGGCAAACCCATTTGTCCTGGAGGCGCCTGTGCGCCATCGCTTCTTTCAAAGTGATACTTGATTTCGGTAGGCGCCGTGGAAAGGACGCCCCAGGCGAATTGCAATTTCACCGGGCATGATCCGGTGTATACAAAGTTTTTGACGATCTGGCCGTTATTAGTCAATGCCCATCCGCCGATCCGGACAGTCTGGGAGTGGGCAATCTGGCTGACAATTGCCAAGCAGAGGCAAAGAACAGCTGCGCGTACGATCCTGTTTGTGTTCATTTTCTCTCCTTTGACCCTGGGGTGCAGGTTGTCGGCGGGGTTTGCCGACAGTTCGCCAGTGTATAGAGCAGTACCTGATACTTGCAAGTGTTTTTTTAATACCGCTTGAAGTCGGAAATGCGTTCGTTGGACAAGGTCTAATCCTATGTTTCTTCAAGCTGTTTTGCCAATACCGGTTCGAATCAGCCTGCTTGAATCGACCGGATAATTCGCCCAGGAGTGCTTTAGGATAATAGTACTGTGCAGACGATACGAGTCAAGACGGCTAACGAGAAGTACGACGTGGTGGCAGGCAGCGGGCTGATTGGGTCGCTCGCGCGGCGTGTGGAGAAAATTACGGGCAAATTGCCGCGACGGGTCTTTGTGCTGACTTCGGCACCGGTTTGGGGGCTGTGGGGGCAGCGCGTGCAGCAGTCCTTCAGGGAGGCTCCGGTAGTGCTCTTCCTGGAGCCGGGCGAGAAGCACAAAACCCTGGCCAGCGTGGAGGGTTTGCTACGGCAGATGGTTGAGGCAGGCGGAGACCGCGGGAGCCTGCTGATTGCCTTTGGCGGCGGGATTGTGGGCGACGTGGGCGGCTTTACGGCATCGATCTTCATGCGCGGGATTCCTTACATTCAGGTTCCGACGACGTTTCTGGCGCAGGTGGATTCGTCCGTGGGCGGCAAGACGGGTGTGAACCTGCCGGAGGGCAAGAACCTGGTGGGCAGCTTTCATCAGCCGCTGGCGGTCTTTGCCGATATCGACGCGCTGGCGACGCTTCCCGAGCGCGAGCTGCGAGCCGGGCTGATGGAGAGCGTGAAGGCGGGGATCATCCGCGACCGGGCGCTGGTGCGCTACATGGAAGAGCATGCGGAGGAGGTGCTGGGGCGCAATCCCAAAGCCCTGGAAAAGGTGATTGCCGCGTCGATCCGCATGAAGGCCGGGGTGGTGAACCGGGACGAGCGCGAGAGCGGGCTGCGGATGATTTTGAACTTTGGGCACACGGTGGGCCACGCGTTGGAGCAGGCCACCGGCTATAAGACACTGCTGCACGGCGAGGCGGTGGGCTGGGGAATGGTGGCCGGGCTCTACGTGGCGCGCGAGCGGGGAACGATTACGCGGGCGCAATTCGAGCGGCTGGAGAGATTGATTCATCTGTATGGGCCGCTGCCGGCGTTGAAGCTATGGGCGAGCAAGGTGGTGGCGGCTACCGGCGGCGACAAGAAAAATGTCGGCGGGGTGAGGCGCTTTGTGCTGCCGCTGGGGATTGGCGACGCGGGTGTGGTGGAGGATGTGTCGGCGGCGGAGTTGGAGGCGGCGGTGAAGTATGTGCTGGGGCGGGCCACGCCGAAGCGGAGTTAGCTTTGTGTTCGTGGTATCCCAGGTTCCAAAATCGGAACCTGGGGCACCCAGCACCCGGCTTTATCGCTCCAATTTCGTTGGTGTGTAATGGAGTATATCCGGAATGACAAAGCATCGTTCGCTCGGAGTAACGCTCATTGCTGCCTATCTCTGCATGGAGGCGACTGTTCTGATCACGGCCATAGCTATCGCACTTATGAAGCCCGAATTCCGACCGGGGGCGAGTGATTTTATATCGCATCTTGAGCCATACATTCAGGCATTCGATTTTCACGACTCTGGCATTGTGTTAGCTTTAGGTCTATTATTCGCCCTGTTCGATATCGTAGTTGGATTGGGAATCTTGTTCCTGAAGGGATGGGCCAGGACTATAATTGTTGTGAATAATTCATGGATTTTGGGTAGAGCGGCGGTTGGTTTAGCGATTGTTATTCTTATCGACCGTAAGGCGCTATCATCGGCAAGATTGTCTCCCTATCTCGAATTTTATCTTCTTGCCAGCGTCCTTATGTTGTTCTACCTGCTTGACCCAGACGTAAAACGCGAATTCGGAATGCACGAGTAGTTAGTTTGGAGGCCAGATGACCACGACCGGCGCCAAACCGCAGGGAGCAACCGACGAAGCCAGCGCCGCGCAAGCAGTGCGGGAGATGTTCGATGCGATTGCGCCCCGGTACGACCTGCTGAATCATGTTCTCTCGGCGAATGTGGACCGGCTGTGGTGGCGGCGAGCGGCGCGGAGGTTTAAGGAAGTACTGGCGAATCCCGATGCAGCGGTGCTGGACATCTGCTGCGGCACGGGCGACATGACCATGGCTCTGCTGAAGCGGCGGCCACGGGGCGCGCGGCCTGTTCTGGCGGCGGATTTTGCGCGAGAAATGTTGAGCCGCGGGGCGCGTAAGTTTGGCGGGCCGGGCATGGGCGCGCGGAGGGCGTGCGAGCCGTATGCAACACTTGGAAGGCCGTACGCAGTAGCACTCGAGGCGGACGCGTTGCATCTGCCGCTGCGCTCGGGGTCGCTGGATTTGATTGTGTCGGCCTTCGGATTCAGGAACCTGGCCAATTACGAGGCCGGCCTCAGGGAGTTTTATCGCGTGCTGAAGCCCGGCGGGCAGTTGGGGATTCTGGAGTTCAGCGAACCGGGAGGGCTGATGGGCAAGGCCTATGCGGTTTACTTCCGGCGGGTACTGCCTGCGATTGGGCGGGCGATTTGCGGCAAGGACGGGGCATACAACTATTTGCCGGCTTCGGTGGGGAATTTTCCCGCGCCGGAGGAGATGCTGGGACTGATGGCGGCTGCCGGATATGAGCAGTGTGCGTGGCAGCCGTATACCTTTGGGATAGCCGGGTTGTACACGGCGCGGCGGTGAATGAGTGGAGATCATTTGATTTCTCCGAAGTTTCCGATTGAGTTTTGTGGTTTCCCACCCATTTCGCAAAGAACGCGAAATGGATGGGGCACGGGGCATTTGTGGGTCAGGTCGCAGAGCAGACCAATTCTTCGGTCAATTCGAGCAGCGCTGTTTGTGAAAATGCGGTAGCCTAGAAGCGCGATGGTTTACGAAGCCTCCAAAGTGGCCGGGTATTCCGCCGAGAAGCGGCGGGTGGCGCTGCACTCTATGCTGGCGGCGGCGGCGATGACGCTGTTGAAGCTGGCGACAGGGCTGCTGTCCGGCTCGCTGGGCGTGCTGTCGGACGCGGCTCACTCCGGGCTGGACATGGTGGGATCGGCGCTGACCTTCTTTTCGGTGCAGGTGAGCGACAAGCCGGCCGACGAGGACCACACCTACGGCCATGGCAAGTTTGAGAACTTCTCGTCCTTCGGCGAAGTCATCCTGATGGCCGTCTCCAGTGGATGGATCATCTGGGAGGCTATTCAACGGATTCTGCACCCCACGAGGGAGTTGCAAAACCTGGGGTGGCCGGTCGCGGTGGTGGTCTGCTCGATTGGGGTGGACTACTGGCGGTCGCGGCGGCTGCGGGCGGTGGCGGAGAAGACCGGGTCGTCGGCACTGGCGACCGACGCATTTCACTTTGCGAGCGATATCTGGTCGTCGCTGACGGTGTTGTGCGGGCTGGGCGCAAGCTGGCTGGGCGCGCAGTACGGCGTAGGCGCGTTGCGCTACGCGGACCCGCTGGCGGCGGTGGTGGTTTCGCTGCTGATTCTGCGGCTGACGCTGAGGCTGGGGCGCGAGGCGGTGAGCGTGCTGCTGGATGAGATTCCCGCCGAGACGCGCGGACGGCTGATTGATGAGGTGACGCGCGTGCCGGGGGTGCTCAGCGTGGAGCAGGCGCGAGTACGGCGGGCCGGAGCGGGTTACTTCGCGGACCTGACAGTGGCACTGCCGCGGCGCTTCACCTTTGAGCATACCGGCGAACTGGTGCGGGCGGCCACAGAGGCGGTGCATCGCACGCTGCCGGAGGCCGACGTGGTGATCCGCACGGTGCCGCGTCAGGTGCGGGCGGAGAGCATCTTCGACCGGGTGCGGGCGGTGGCGGCGCGCAATAACGTGAGCGTACACGAGCTGAGCGTACAGTCGCACCAGGGACGGCTGCGAGTAGAGCAGCACCTGGAGCTGGATGAGGCATTGCCTCTGCTCAAGGCGCACGACTTTGTCTGCGAGCTGGAGGCGGAGATACTGCGCGAGGTTCCGGAGATTGATGGGGTTCTAACACACATCGAGAGCGAGCCGGCGACGATTGAGCCGCCAGGAGAGCGGGTGGAGGCGGATCGCCGCATCGAGCAGGCGATGAAAGCGGCAGCTGCGCAGATTCCGGAGATTGTGGATGTGCATGAGATTCTGGTGAGCCGCTCAGCCGAGCACATACAGGTTTCGTGCCACTGCACGCTGCCCGACGATCTGACCATGGAACGGGTGCACATGGCCATCACCGCGCTCGAAGACCGTTTCAAGCTGGAGTGCCCGGAGGTGTACCGAGTGACGATTCATCCCGAGCCGGTGACGGATAATTTGCGGTGAAGGCGGAGGATTCGCCTTACCTGATCGCGGTATCTTGTAGTTCGGAGAATTCAGACCATGAACACACGCCCGTTTGTAAATTTTTTTCGGGTGGCGTCACTTGTGATGGTGCTGGTGGCCGCGGCGCTGCTGTCGGCAGACATCACCATGCAATTCGCCATTCACGGGACTGAAGTGAAGGTGCCGTCGCTCAAGGGGATGACCGTAGCGGAGGCGCGCAGCCAGACCTCGGGTCTGGGGCTGAACCTGGAGGTGGACAATCGTTACTACTCCGGAGACGTGACCGCGGGACATATTCTTTCGCAGTCGCCGGCGGCGGGAACGGTGGTGCGGCGGGAGTGGCGGGTGCGGGTAGCGGAGAGCCTGGGGCCGCAGAAGGTGGATGTGCCGGAGACAGTGGGGCTGGATGAGCGGGTGGCGGCGCTGCGGCTCAGGCGCGTGGGGCTGGAGGCGGGCGTGACGGCGCGGCTGCCATGGGGCAAGGCGGACGAGGGAACGGTAATTGCCCAGGATCCTCCGGCGCATTCCCAGGGGATCGCGCGACCCAGCATTGACCTGTTGGTGGCGGCGCCGGAAGACAACACTCCCGACGGATTTGTCATGCCCGACCTGACCGGATTGCCGGTGGTGACCGCGCAGGCGGAGCTTAGGAGCATGGGCATCCAGACGGAGAGGCCCAGGTTTGTAGAAGTGCAGGTTGGGCCTGTTGGATCAGGTAACGCGGCGCCCGTAATGCCGGTGAAGCCGGGCGCGGTAACAGCGCAGCAACCCGCGGCCGGTGCGCGCGTGGAGCAGGGCGATCTGGTGAAGCTGACGGTGGCGAGATAAAACAGGGATTAGGCCGGTCGGAGTGCGCAAGTTACCGAAATGCACCGAAAGAGAGCGCAAGCCGACAAAACCCGCAGTATACTGACCCAGCCGCAACCATCGAAGTTCTGCAAACGATTGAAAATAATGGATATACTCATTTTGTCAATATTTGAGCGTACAAGACGCACATTTTATGAAGCGCGTGTGCTATATTTATATCAGATCATGTGAGCGGCTAGGACTCATCCTCCAGCCCCACATTCCAAAGACATCAGGAGATAAACAATCATGGCAATTACTCGTTGGGACCCGTTCCGGGAAGTCGTAGCATTGCAGAACCGCGTCAACTCTTTGTTCCGCGATTTGAACGAAGGGGATGACCCGGTGGCGGCAGCCAGCTTTGTGCCGGCGGTCGATATTTATGAGGACGCGCAGAAGGTGATGCTCAAGCTGGAGGTTCCGGGCATCGACCAGAAGGACCTGGACGTGCGTGTGGAGAACCACACGCTGACGGTGAAGGGCGAGCGCAAGTTCGAGGCGGAGGAGAAGGAGCAGAACTTCCACCGCATTGAGCGGCGCTACGGCAGCTTTTATCGCGCCTTCACGCTGCCCTCGACTGTGGATACGGAGAACGTGGCCGCCAGCTACAATGCTGGTGTGCTGAAGCTGGAGCTGAAGAAGAAGCCGGAGGCCCAGCCGAAGCAGATCGAAGTCAAGGTGGCGTAAGAGCAGTTGTCAGCAATCAGCCTTCAGCCGTAAGTAACCAAGGCTGAGGGCTGAGGGCTGAAAGCTGAGAACTGAGGGATCATGGCGATTCGCTGGGAAAAACTGACTGTCAAGTCGCAGCAGGCGATGGAGCAGGCGCAGGCGCATGCTGCCGAACTGGGCAACCCCGAAGTGGTGCCAGCGCATCTACTGCTGGCGCTCATCGAAGACCGCGAGGGCGTGATTCCCGCCGTGCTGGAAAAGATTGGCGTTCCCACCGAGCGGCTGGAACACGATCTTCATCGAATTGAGGAGAAGCTGCCGCGTGTGGCCGGAGCGGCTGCGCAACCCAGCCTGAGCCAGGCACTCAATAAAGTGCTGGATCAGGCATTTCGCGAAGCCCAGAACTTCAAAGACGAGTACGTGTCGACTGAGCATTTATTGCTGGGCGTGGCACACCAGAAGAACGACGCCGTGCGCGAGGCGCTCGCTCACGTGGGCGCTACGCACGAGGCGATTCTGAAGGCGCTCACCGCGGTGCGCGGGACGCAGCGCGTGACGGATCAGAATCCCGAAGGAAAATTTCAGGCGCTGGAAAAATACGCCAAGGATTTGACGGAGCTGGCGCGGCGCGGCAAGCTGGACCCGGTAATCGGGCGCGACGAGGAGATTCGCCGCGTGATCCAGGTGTTGAGCCGGCGCACCAAAAACAATCCCGTGCTGATCGGCGAGCCGGGCGTGGGCAAGACGGCTATCGTCGAGGGGCTGGCGCGGCGCATCGTTAGCGGCGACGTGCCGGAGAGCCTCAAGGACAAGCGGGTGATTTCGCTCGACCTGGGCTCGATGCTGGCCGGGGCAAAGTATCGCGGCGAGTTTGAAGACCGGCTGAAGGCGGTGCTCAAGGAGATTGAAGAGTCGAACGGCGAGATTGTGCTGTTTATTGACGAGCTGCACACGCTGGTTGGAGCGGGCGCGGCTGAGGGCGCCATTGACGCAAGCAACATGCTCAAGCCGGCGTTGGCGCGCGGGGAGTTGCGGGCCATTGGGGCAACCACATTAAATGAGTACCGCAAGTACATCGAGAAGGATGCAGCGCTGGAGCGGCGCTTCCAGATCGTCTATGTCGGCGAGCCCAACGTGGAAGACACGATCGCGATTTTGCGCGGCCTGAAGGAGCGCTACGAGACTCATCATGATGTGCGCATCAAGGATGCGGCGATTGTGGCCGCAGCAGTGCTTTCGCATCGCTATATCAGCGACCGCTTTTTGCCCGACAAGGCCATTGACCTGGTGGACGAGGCCGCGGCTTCGCTAGCCATTCAAAAAGGGTCGAAGCCGACGGTGATTGATCAGCGGGAGCGCGAGAAAACTTCTCTGGAGATTGAGCGCGCTGCGCTGAAGCGCGAGACGGACGCGAACAGCGTGGAACGCCGCCACGAAGTGGAGCGCGAGATTGCCGCGTTGAACGAAGAGATCACGGCCCTTGCGGCACGCTGGACCAAGGAACGCGAGGCAAGCAGCCGCATCACTGAGGTGAAGAAGAAGATTGAGGCGCTGCGCTTCGAGGCCGAAGAACAGACGCGCAAGGGAGTTCTGGATCGCGCCGCAGAGATTCAGTACGGCGAGCTGCCCCGGCTTGAAGCCGAGCTGAAAAAGTTGAGCGCCGCGCAGGAAGGAAATGCCGGCGTGACGCGAATGCTGAAGGACGAGGTCGATGAGGAGGACATCGCCCGCATCGTGAGCAAGTGGACGGGAATTCCCGTCTCGCGCATGTTGGAGGGCGAAGTGAAGAAGCTCGTCGAAATGGAGACGCGGCTGCGCGAGCGGGTGATCGGCCAGGATGCGGCGCTGACCATAGTGGCCAACGCGATTCGGCGTTCGCGAGCAGGTTTGAGCGATCCGCGCAGGCCGATTGGGTCATTTATTTTTCTTGGTCCAACGGGCGTGGGCAAAACGGAAACCGCGCGCGCGCTGGCCGAGTTCTTGTTTGATGACGAGCAAGCCATGGTGCGCATCGACATGAGCGAGTACATGGAGAAGCACGCCGTGGCGCGGCTGATCGGCGCGCCGCCGGGCTACGTGGGCTACGACGAGGGCGGGCAGTTGACCGAGGCCATACGGCGCAGGCCGTACGCGGTGATTCTCTTTGATGAGATCGAGAAGGCGCATCCCGATGTTTTCAATATTCTGCTTCAGGTGATGGACGACGGACGGCTGACCGACGCCAAGGGCCGGACGGTTGATTTCAAAAACACCGTGCTGATTATGACATCGAATTTGGGCGCGCCTCTGCTGGCAGGAGAGGCGCTCAAGACTGAGCACGACTTCGATATGGCCCGCGAGTCCGTGATGCGCGTCTTGCGCGAGCATTTCCGGCCGGAGTTTTTGAATCGCGTGGACGACATTGTGATCTTCCGCCCGCTGGGCGCGGCGCAGATGAGCAGGATCCTCGATCTGCGGCTTGCCGAAGTGAGCAAGCTGCTCGAAGAACGGCAGATTTCGTTGGAGCTGACCGAGCCGGCGCGGCAGTTGATTCTGGCTGCGGGTTCCGATGCGGCTTACGGAGCGCGTCCGCTGAAGCGCGCCTTGCAGCGCATGATTCAGGATCCGCTGGCTATTAAGATTCTCAACGGCGAAGTGCCGCACGGCTCTCATGTCCGCATCGATGTGGATCGCAAATCAAACCAGTTGAAGTTTGAGCCGATGAGCAGGGAAGCGATGGCGTAAAGGCAGCGAGTCAGCGTGCGCTGCGCGCACATGAGCAAGTTAGCGAAACGGCTCCGCACTGCGGAGTCGTTTCTGTTAGCGGGATGCGGTAATTATCTGCAAGGGGTTTTCCACAGCCGAATCACGAATCTCACATTCTGAGACGCAGAAAAGATGAAAGATGAGTTTTTCCTGCTGATCAAAATCAATGTATCGTGTTGATATAATAGATAGTTATAAGATTTGTCCATCCAATAGGCAGAAACGGTGAATCACAGATTCTGAATTAATCTGCAAGGAAATGGGGCCCAAAATAAATATTGAGGGGTGGGGGGTACCGAAAAACGGTACGGACCGGGCACATCCCTGACAGATCGAACCGGCGCTGTGCGCACCTCTTCATTCCACCATTGTGCGCCAAGGGAAGATAATTATCTGCAAACTTTTACGGTGAGGCTGGCAATTATTCAGGGTCCGAGAATCCGGACCTGGGGCACTTGGCGATTTCCTATTACGTAACTGTAGTACTACGGCTAGATTTCGCATTGTTCAGGACTTCGTGAATAATCATTTTTAGGTAAGTTTGATAGCGAAGGCCACGTTCAGCAGCCTGCACGCGAGCCTTAGCAATATCTTCTGGGTCGAGGCGAATGGTAGTGGAGGGCAAGGCAGCACGCTTGGCGACCGTGCCAATTCCGACTCGTCCCTCCGCAGTTGCCTTCTCAAACTCATCGGCGAGTTCGTCTTCGTGCGACTCCCACCAAGCGGCCTCTTCCGCTTCATTCGCGAAGGTCATGTTTTTCAATTCTTCCAACATTGCTATTCCTCTTCTGTGTTTGGAAGTAGCGCCGGAGTCTGTCATTCGCCGGCCAAGCAGTGACTACGCGAGTCTTTTGTTCTCTCGAAGTTGATACTACGATGAGAATTCTGCCGGTATCGGTCTCACCAACCTGAACCACCCGCTCCTCGCCATTGCGAAGCTCTGATTCAAGGTCACATGGCCGATTTCCTATCACTTCTTCGGCCTCGACAGGTGAAATCTCATGCCGGGCCAAGTGACGAATGTTCTCTTCTTCCCAAAAGAAACGAAGCATTTTCAACTCCTAAAGTTACAGTGCCACTCCTCCAAGCGAGGAAACGCAGACTGGGAATGAAAATGCGACAAGTAAAGCAGAGATCGTGTGAACTTTATACTGATTTGAATTGTAGCAACATTGTAGCTATTTTGCAACTACTTTTTTACTGTCGCAACTCGACCAGCGTCGCCCCCTGGCCACCTTCGTTTTGCGGGGCTTCGGTGATGGTGGCAACGTGGGGGTGGGATTTGAGGAATTCTCGGACGCCTCGGCGGAGGATGCCGGCGCCGTGGCCGTGGATGATGCGAACGCCCGGCAGGCCGGCGAGGAAAGCGCGGTCAAGATACGTCTCCAACTCCTCGGTGGCCTCGTCCACGGTGCGGCCGATGAGGTTGATCTCCGCACGCAAGACGTCGGTGTTGACGCTGGTGACGGTGACGTGGACGTTCTTCTGCTTGCGAGCGGCGGCGAGCGGGTCGGCTTTTCCAGATGACGAAGAATCGCCTGAGGGTTGCGGTTCACAGAGCTCTTCGCGCTTGACGCGCATCTTGATGGGGCCAAGGGCGACTTCAAAAACGTCTTTCTCGACCTCGCGCTGCACGACCGCAATCTTGTTCATCGACTTGAGACGGACCTGGTCGCCTGCGGCGATGTGCTTCAGGATGTGCGGCTGGGCGTTGGCGTCGCCGACATCCGCTCCGGTGCGGTGAGCGACGACGGTCTGGTTGAAGCTCTCCTGAAACTCGCGGCGCAGGCGCTGAATGCGGCGTTCGGCTTCCTTAGAGAGCTTGGTTTGCGCGGCGCGATCCTCGATGGCGCGAACCGTCTCGCGCATCTGGAACTCGAAGTCCTTTAGCAGCGAGGCCAGCTTGGTTTCCAGTTCGCGCGTACGGTTGCGCAGTTCGATGTCACCCTCGCGGGCGAGCCTGGCGCGCTCCTGGTTGAGCGCGTACTGCTCGACGCGCGCAGCCTTGCGATCCGCTTCGAGTTGGGTGAGCTCGCTGTGTAGCTTATCGAGGAAGCGGGCGATGTCTACCTGCTGCGAACCGAGGCGCTGGCGAGCAGCGGCGATGATGACGGCGTTGAGGCCGAGGCGCTCGGCGGTTTGAATGCCGGCAGATGCGCCGGGAACGCCGAGCCGCAGCTGGTAGTTCGGCACAAGCGTCACTTCGTCCACGCCGGCCGCTGCGTTGAGCACGCCGGTAGTGTTGGCGCCATAAACCTTGAGCGAGGTGTGGTGGGTGGAGATGAGCGTCCAGGCCCCCGCTGATAAAAAATGGCTGGCGATGGCGACGGCTATTGCAGAGCCCTCTTCGGGATCGGTGGAGGAACCGAGCTCGTCGAGCAGGACCAGAGATTTATCATTGGCGAGGCGAGAGAGGCGGTCGAGGTTGGTGATGTGCGCGGAAAAGGTGGAGAGTTCCGCCTCGATGGATTGCGCGTCGCCGATGTCGGCCAGGAACGCGGTAAAGATCGGAAAACTGGCTGCCGTGGCGGGGATGGGCAATCCGGCCTGCGCCATCATGGCCAGCAGAGCCGTGGTCTTGAGCGTGACGGTTTTGCCGCCGGTGTTGGGGCCGCTGATGATGAGCTGGCGCTCGGAGGCGGTCAGTTCGAGAGTGAGCGGAACAATGTGGCCGCCAGTTGTGCGGAGATGTCTTTCGAGGAGAGGATGGCGCGCGGCTTTGAGATGCAAAAGACCGGGCGTGATGGCCGGTGCCACGCAGTTGTAGTCGCGGGCAAAGCGGGCGCGAGCCTGGAGGCTATCGACCATGGCCAGCACACGCGCGCCCTCAACCAGAGCGTGAGCGTATCCGCCGACCTGGCGGGTAAGCGCCATGAAGATGCGGTGAATCTCGGCCTGCTCTTCCTCGATAAGCCGGACCAGCTCGTTATTCTGCTCGATGGTTTCCAGCGGCTCGATATAGACCGTTTGTCCGGATGAGCTGAGGCCGTGGACCACGCCGCTGACGCGCTTTTTGAGCTCGCTACGAACAGGAATGACGAAACGCTCGCCGCGAATGGTGATGAGATCTTCCTGCGTCGCGCCCTCCGCGGCGAGCTTGCGCAGTGTGGCGCGCAGGGATTCCTCAATCAGTTTTTTCTGGCGCTCCTGCTCGCGGCGGATGCGGCCCAGCTCGGGCGAGGCATTGTCGGCCAGCGAGCCGTCGGGCTGAATGGTGTGCTCGATGGACACGGCAAGCGGGCGAAGATTTGTGGTGAGCACGGACGAGAGCACACAGAGACCGGTCAGCTTGCCCACCAGCCGCACCGGAGGCGATTGCAGCAGCGCCTGCCAGGAGGCCACGTCATTGGCCAAGCGGGCGATGGCTTGAAGCTCGGCGGCTTCCAGGGCCGCACCGGAGATTTGGGCCTTGCTGGTATATTGCGTGGGATCGAATAGGCCGCCGAGGGGAACGGAAATCTGTTCTTCGAGCAGCAGGCGAAGCTCGGCGGTCAGTTGGTGCTGGCTGGCAATCCATTCCTCGTCGGTGGAGGGTTTCAGGTCGAGGATTGCCTGCCGTCCCACCGGCGAAACGGTAAAAGACGAACAAAGCGCGAGCAGCGCCCTCCACTCGAGAGCGGCAAAGTCGGCGTTCAACACCGGCGACGGGATGGGATCGAGCAGGGGCATGGTTTTTCGACGCTGCAACTATCTTAGCGGGCCGGGGGTGGTCCCCTGGGGACTGCGCTTTTACAGGCCCCGAAACCGTGAACCTTACGACAGGCTCAGGGTAGACTCCGGCTCCGCCGCGTGGAGGCCGGAAACTCTCTTTGTTTGCGGTCGTAAAAAAACACTTGACAACAATAGTACGCAGCGTAATAATACGAAATAGACTATGAAAGACGATTCCCTTCTCGGCTTCGCTCTCCTGGGCCTGGTACACCAGCAGCCCATGTCCGGCTACGACCTGCGCAAGATCTTCGCGTCCACGGCGTGGGGCACCTTCAGCGACAGCCCGGGCGCTATCTATCCCGCGTTGCGCAGGCTGGAGACGCGCGGACTGGCGCGCGGAACGGTCGTGGAGTCATCGAGCCTGAGAAGGCGGCGCGTCTTCCGGATCACGCCCAAGGGCCTGGCAGCTTTTAAGGCATGGCTGATGAAGCCCATCACGCAGGACGACGTGATTCGCCGCGTTTACGACCTGATGGTGCGTTGTTCCTTCATGGACGAGGTGGCGGGCGAAGAGCGGACGGCAGAGTTCCTGGGCGAGTTTGCCGGGGAGATGGCCGCCTATATTCCCAGTCTTCAGCAGTACCTTGAATCTCACGCGAGTGAGATGACGCTCTCCAGCCGGCTGGCCCTGGAGTGCGGTATCCAGGAGTACGAATCACGGCTTCGCTGGGCCAGAAGAGCCATTGCAAATTACGAACCTAAGAGGAGGAAAAAGGAATGAATCTCAATGTACGAATCGGTCTTTATTGTCTTCTGGCCGGGTTGTGCTTCACGATCGCCGCCCTGGGTGCAGGCCACTTCTGGTTGTGGTGGCTGAGCGGCATTTTAACGGTGGCTGCCTTCGTGCCGATGGTGCGCTTCGGACCGCGCCACCCGCTGGCGCTTTATGGAGCAGTTGTCTTGACGCTGGTAGTCGTGGGGATGGTGTGCACGCTTTCCGAGGGCGTGCTCTTCTATCCGGAAATGAAGGCGGAGATGGCGCGCGACCTGATTGGCGGCTCGGTGTCGTATCTTATTGCTGCTGCCGTGCTGGTGGCGCTGGCGAAGGTGCTGAAGATGGCGGAGCCCGTCGAGCAGGCTGTTCCGCATCGCCCTGTGGGGATCGCGATACCGCTAGTGCTTTTGAGTGGGTTCTCGTATTTGGTTTATTATTTTGTTTTTGGCGGCATCACTTTTCAGTTCTTCACGCAGCAGTATTATCAACATTCCGTGGAAGCGAACGTGGTGCCGCTGGGCTATTGGTTCTGGGTCTATCAGTGGGGGCGGGGCACGCTGATGACACTTGCGGTTCTCCCCTTTATCTACACTCTGCGGATGAAGCGCTGGCATGCGGCGCTGGCCATAGGCGTCCTGGTGTGGATCGCCGGGGGAGCCGCTGCCCTGCTTGTGCCCAATGCCATGATGGGGGCGACGCAACGCTATATTCACATCGTGGAGATTATGACGCAGAACGTATCGCTGGGCGTGACCGCGGTGCTTCTGCTGCGGCCCAGGACGGCGAGGACGGCGGTCGCGATGCGAGCAGTTCCGACGGCGTAGCGGATGTGAAGGGCGCCCGTCTTGTGTTCAGTTCGAGATGGGCGCCGGATTCAGTTCGCCCTCCCAGCGGGCGACAACGGCTGCGGCCATGCAGTTGCCGATGACGTTCAGCGCTGTTCGGCCCATGTCCATCAGTGTGTCCACGCCGAGCAGCATGAGCACGGCGGCAGTGGGAATCTGAAAGGAGCCGGCAACGGCCAGCAGCGTAACGATCGTGGCGCGGGGCACGCCGGCGATGCCTTTGCTGGTGAGCGCCAGCGTGGCCAGCAGGACGATCTGCTGGCCCACGGAAAAATGCAGGCCTGCGGCCTGGACGGCAAAGAGGGCGGCCATGGAGAGATAGATGGTAGAACCGGTCAGGTTGAAGCTGTAGCCGGTGGGGATGACGAAGGAGACGATCCAGCGCGGCACGCCGAACTCTTCCATGCGCTCCATGGCCAGAGGCAGCGCGGCTCCTGACGATGTGGTGGCGAAACCGATGGCGGCGGGCTCGGCCACGGCGGCGGCAAAACGGCCAATGGGAATGCGCGACACGAGCAGAATGGGCACGAGGACAGCCAGCAGGAAGATGGCCAGGGTGGCGTAGTTGGTGGCCAGCAGCTTGGCCAGCGGCAACAGCGTGGCCAGGCCCATGCTGCCCACGGTGTAAGCCAGCGCGGCTCCGGCGGCCACAGGCGCGGTAACCATAACGATGCGTGTCAGGCGGAACATGGTTTCGGTGAGCGATTGCAGGACAGAGACCAGAGGGGCGCGCTTCGGCTCGGGCAGCATGGCTAGCGCCGCGCCGAAGAGCAGCGCGAAGATGGCCACCTGGAGGATTTGATTCTCGGCGACGGCCTTGGCGATGTTTTCAGGAAAGATGTTGAGCAGAATCTGCTGCCAACCTTCGGGATGCGCGGCGGGCACAGCGGCCTGGATGGAGGCGGGCAGCGTAACCCCGGCTCCGGCTTGCGTGAGGTTGATGGCCACGGCGCCCAGAATCAGCCCGATGGTAGTGACCACTTCAAAGAAGATGATGGACTTGAGGGCCACGCGGCCCACGCCGCGCAGTTCGTTGTGGCCGGCGATGCCGGTGACGATGCCGCCGAAGATGAGCGGCGCAACAATCATGCGGATGAGCCGCAGAAAGATGTCGGCGAGGAAGTGGCTCTGCGCTGCAATATGGGGCGCGTCCACGCCCAGTTCCGCGCCGGCCAGCATGGCGAAGAAGGTCCATACCAGCAGGGAGCGGCGGCGAACGGCGAAGGGAAGAAAAATGCCGAGACCAATCCAGCGGATGACGGCGGGAATCTCGGCGTGGGGGTAATACAAGCCGGCGACAAGGCCCGCGGCGAAGAGAAGGGCGGCTGCCAGCACGAGCGCGCGAAGAAGCACGTGGCTGGATGGCGAAGGAGGCGGCGTGAAGGTTGACGTCATCGATGGGCCTTGGGCTGTTTAGGACACCATTATCCTACAGCGACGCCCGGTTACGTAGGATCAAACGAGGTGCGAGGTGGCAGGAATCCAGAAAAGTCCCTTAGCTTGCTAATTCTTCGATGAATCTCCGGTTGCAGCAGTGGCCGCCGCGACGGCGGGACAGGGGGCTCCGCAGCTTCCGCCGCAGGGAGTCTTGACCTCAGCAGGAGCGGGTTCGGAGGCAGGCGCTTTGCCCTTGCCCGCGTAGTCGTTTATATAAAAGCCTCCGCCCTTGAAGTGCAGGCGCGGCGCGGTGAGCGGACGCTCCAGCACGCCCTGGCAAATGGGGCAAGTAAGTTCCTGCTCGGCCGAGAATTTCTGGATCTTTTCAAAGCGGTGGCCGCACTGGGTACAGCAATAGGCATATAAAGGCAAGGCTTTTATCCCTCGGGGAAGAAATCACACACTATCCCTATTGTATCGGCAGGGCGGTAATTTTCTGCAAAGGACTGGCCGTCCAGGCGTGCGGCGCTTATGCTCCATGAGATTCATTGACTCCCAAAAGGCCGCCCCGCCGTAAACTACCTTCTTACGCCCGCATTCAATGCACCGCGATCAAAACAGACGCCGAGTGGTTCTCCCATTCCAGGGTGAGCTTGCCCGTGGTGCCACCGAGAGCCTCCAGCGTGTACTTCAGGTTCTCGATCGTCGCCAGCGGTTTAGTCATGGTCATCCTCACCCGGCCCAGATCCTGCGTCTTGTCGTACGCCAGGCCCGACTGGCCGGTCTGCTTGTTGACGATCAGCACCCAATTGTCAGGGTCGGCGATGTCCACAAACAGGGTGTAATCGCCCTTGGGAACCTTCAAGCCGCCCAAGGTCAGGTCCGCGTCAGTATGCAACTTGGTGGCGGCATTGGCGCCCGCGCGCCACACCGGATAGCCATGGTTGGTGCTGATCAGTCCATCCTTGGTGAAGATGTGGCCGGCGCGGCCCTTGACGCCGGGCGAGTTGTAGTTGATGGTGATGGTTTTGCCGGCGATGGTCACCGACGCGACGGCCGGCGGGCTGGCCGGCGGGGCTTTTTGCGGGCCGGGCGGCGGGGCTGGCTGAGCGGATAAAGCAGCAACGGCAACGAACAGGCTCGCACAGACTAAAAGACGCTTCATGGTGGTTTTCTCCTCCGGGCAGAGTGTTTTTGGATGGACTGCCCCAACGCAACGATTGTCGCACCGGAAGGCCGTAAAGGGAAATCTATGGATAGACAGCGACACCACGAGGAGATGCTATGAAGATCACAGTTTGACAATTTAGGGCGAAGAAAAGGTGAATTGACCCCTGGGGTGGGCTCAGCCTGCGTGGTACAGACCGGGGTGATGCCTGACAGATTAGACCGCAACTCTGGACTTTGATCATGGAATGATTATGCTCCGGGAGGGGGAAATAATCTGCAAGGACTGGCAGTCCAGGCGGACCTGCGGTGGGGCAGATGTATTCAATATATTGATCGTGCAGCTTTGTTTACCACCCCTTACTAGAAAAACGCAAAGGATTGGACGCCCGGCAGTGCGATTTACTGCCTTTCCATTCAGACATTTCGAAGTGCGCGCCGGCGGCGGTATACTCCTGGTGCGGCAAAGAAAGGGGAAAAACAATGAGGTTGCATTTTATGGCTGCAAGTGCGGTGTGCGCACTCGGATGGGCGACATTGGCAATACCAGGGCAAATGGCGGCACAACACGGCAGCGATATGGTGCTGGCCGCTGCCAGCGCGCAAGAGTTCGTGCCGGCGACGGTACGCTATCACGGTCAGGCCGTACCGATTCAGATGCGGAACACCGCGGGCATGCAGTTTGCCGATGGACACCGCGTGCTGGCGGGCCTGACGGATCGCAGTGGTTGGAGCTCGGCCGAAGGGGCCGCGATGTTCCAGGCTTACCTGAAGACCGACGTTCCCCTCAGAATGGACGGGAAGTTGCTTCCGCGGGGAGAGTATGCCATCGCGTTCTCGGCAAACATGCTGGAGATTGAGGACCTGAACGGCCGCAGCGTGATGATGCCAAAGGCCGGCATGGACGCAGAGATCAAGCGGCCAATGCCGCTGAAAGTGACGCCAAATCCGGGCGGCGGCTACAGACTCTACTGCGGACGGCAGTTTGTGGTCTTCACCCGGTAGAACGGCTGCTCAATGCGGGGCAGACGCCTTCGGCAAAGCGGATTGGGAGAGTGCAGCCCTTCCCTGATCCGAAAGCCGGACCTGGGTCACCCACATTTTGTGGTGGGTCGAGCTAGCCGGGGATCTGGCACACCCGCCAAAAGGGCTCAGGTTTTGAAGAGAAGCCTGGGGCGTTTGCGCTTTATATTTCGATCTATTGCTCGTTTGCTTTCAAGATAGCATCCGCCCAATCCTCACTAGTCTTGCGCAGCCATTGCACTGTGGATTCGTCCTTGTAGACGCTGTAGAGGTAGAGAAATAGGATTCGATTCTGTGCGCGCAGAACGACAATAGCTGCGGCCATTTTTGTCTCCGGTCCCTTTGCCGATACAGATTCGACCAATGCGAACGCCGCTGCGTCAGGCTTTGAAAACAGTACGCCAAGCGGAAGTGGCTTGCCGATAACGATGGTGGCGGAGTTCGAGTTCAACTCCTTAAGGTTATGATTGAGGTCATCCAGGGCCGTCTTGATGTCGGCCCCGATATTCGCGCCAAACTCCTTTGCCATACCGTCGGCTACTGTCTTAAATGTGGCAGAGTCAACATCAACAAATTCGGCAGGCCGGGGAATCTCAACAAGTGCGTATCGCAGCAGCGGTGTATCCCCTCCCTTGAGAATTTGATTCAGGTCTTCGGGACGAATGAATGCAGCGACCAATCGGTTGGTTGCCGGGGCCATAGTTTCAAGCAATACACGGTAGTCGGAACCTATTTCGCCCAGGTCTTTCGACGGAGAAGGAATCGCAATCGACTTCAATCCAACCCGGTAGGTTTGAGGCTCGGTAGCCTTCGGCCGAGCGGAGGCTGTGTCCTGTGGGTAAGCGGTAGTCAATCCTGCGAGCATAAGAATGGCAAGGCAGGAGGACGTACAAAAAAGACGAGCAGATACTCCAAACGACTTCATTGCGTCTCCGAATGTTACAGAGTTCGATTTATATCCTCGGTCAAGCTATACTAACACACGAGCGCGGGCCAAGGGTCCGCACTCGTATTTGTGCCGGATTTTTAGAAACTTATGCCTTGGCGAGCACGCCGCCTGCCATGCGCTCTTTGAGGAGTTCATGGCCGCGCGTGAGCAGATCTTCCAGTGGAAGTTTACCCGCATCCACTTCGGCGAGGAGGTCGCGCTGGGCAGCGTATTCCTTGTTCTGGATGCCGGCCTTGGATTGCAGCATCCGCCACGCCTTCCGGCGCTCCACGCAGAACATGACCAACTGGCGGCTGATGGCGTAGCAGGTTGTCTTGCCGGCGTCATCGGCGACGGTGATGGTTACGCCGAAGTCGGGAATGAAAGCGCGTTGCGCTGGATCGAGATAGCGGCGATAGACGACATCCTGCTGCGTAATACGGACCAGCATGTTATCTAACTGAATCAGCTTGGCCGCGGCTTCGGGCTTGATCTTCTTCAGGTGGTTGCGAAAGCGAGCTTCGGTGACGCACCAGTGGGCGACGGTGTAGCGCGAGGTTTCGCTGGTGAGCTTGTTTTTGGTCTCGTACCAATCGAGATCGATGGAGGGATTGCCCTTGATGTCCAGGGTCTCCTGATAAGTTTCGCCGAGACGGGGGTTGAAGACGAACTCTGGGACGCCGCGCGAATCGCGCACGCGCTGGGCCTGGATGAGGGCCATGTCGTCGGCCACGCCGTGCTCCGGCTGGCAGGTGGTGAAGGCCTGGATGAAGAGGGTTCCGCGATATTCCAGGCCGTCGAGGATGGCGCGGTAGAGCTTGGGGGCGTTAGCCATGGAGACTTGCGCGACGAAGGGCGAGCCGTGGCCGGCGAGGAAGGTCTCGGCGACGGTTTTCTTCTCGGTGTTCTTGCCTTGAGAGGCCGCGCCGAAGGTGTTCATATCGCCGCCGCCCAGCATGGGAGTGGAGTCGGAGTTCTGGCCGCCGGTGTTGGAGTAGACCTGCGTATCGAGCATGAGGACCTTGACGTTGGGGCGGTTCTGCAGCATAACCTTGGATACGTTTTGATAGCCGATGTCGCCCATGCCGCCGTCGCCGCCAACTGCCCAGACCTTGGGCAGTTCGACAATTTCATGGTCGGTCATCAGCGCGTCGGTGAAGTGGCTGAGGTGATAGTACTCTTCGGCGTTGATGACATTCGTTTCGCGCGTGAGCAGCATGTCTGTCAACCGCTCGGGGATGACGGAGCGGCGCGCATGATCAACGATGAAGCTCTCGCCCATCAGCCAGCCCACGGTGACACCATCCTGAAAGAGCGAGTTCATCCAGGGGTAAGGGTGGGGATTGTTGGGCGCGGTGGAACCGTAGACAGTGTTGCAGCCGGTGTGGGCGGACATGGCCATCACGCTCATGCCGTTGGCCAGGCGGCCATCGACGGCTTGCAGATTTTTGTGATTGAAGGCCTCGGTCAGCAGGACCGCGGCGATGGCTTCGATCAGCTCGGCGTCGCTGATGGGGCCATTCTTGGCCTCGTAGGCTGCGATGCGCGCCCTGGTGTCCTTTTCATCTTCGCCGCCCAGGCCGAAAATCAAGTGGGCGATGGCCTGACGGAGCAGATCGTACTCGGCATGGTTGCGCGCCTTGAGGACAGCCAGCCGTGCGACGCCGCGCTTTTCCAGATCGCCGGCCTTGGCCAGGAAGCGGTCGCTCTTGGCATGGAAGACGGGGCGCATATAGGCTTCGGTAACCGCGGCGATGGAGCGCAGGACGCTTTTTTCGCCGCAGCCGGCGCAGGCGCCGTCGCCGGCCACCAGTGCATCGTAGGTGGAGCGCACCATGAGCATGTTGCGCAGCGTGGCGGTCTTGGAGTCGGCGGGATTGGCGGCGTTGTAGAGGCCGAGGAACTTCTGCGATGTGTCGGGCAGCAGATCAAGGAAGCCGGTGCCGGTCATGTGCATGGCGTTGACTTCCTCGGTCTCCGCGACCATCTTGAGGGCGTTGTGGTCGCCGCATGCGGTGACGCAGGCCGCGCATCCCTTGCAGAGATCGGAGACAAAGATGGAAAAGATGCCGCCTGTGCCGGGAGCCTTGCGCTCGGGCGACGAGAAGATGGCCGTCACCTTCTGATAGGCCATGGGAACCTTATCGAGAATGGCGAAGAACTGATCCTTCGACTTAGCGGAGAAGCCATCGAGCGAGTTAGTAACTTCACGGAGGATGGTCGGGAGCGGTGTGCCGGTTTTAATGTCGGCCGTCATGCGCTGACGGGCCTGGCGTTCGATCTCCGGCAGCGCGGCGAGGAGCTGGGCGCGGTCTTTCGCATCGGCTATGTAATGAGAGACTGCGGTGCGCAGCAGAGTGCTCAGGTCCTGCGCGGTGTTGGGCAGCGCGGTGTCCGGGCAAACCGAGATGCAATCCATGCACTGCGTGCAGTTTTCGGGAATAAAGAGCGGGGTTTCGCGGCGGGCTACGTACTTGGAGGCCGTGTCGCCGGTGGCGGCGGCGATCATGCCCATGGCCGAAAGCGGCGTGGACGGCTGGTTGTATCCAAAGTGGGCGCGGAATTCGGCATCGAATGCGGCGACGCTGGCCATCGGCGTGCGCGCGGCCTGACCGGCGGGCAGCGCATGGGAACGGCAGCCCGTGCCGCAAGCGCCGCCGGCAGTAACCGTCTCAAGAATCGGCATCAGAGCCTGGCCGCGCAGGCTGGAGTGGTCGGCTGCGGTGAGCGCGCCAATCTTGATCTCCTTCACTTGATCGTAGCCCTGCATCATGACTTCCATATTGGACTCGACGACGGCCTCGCCCAGCTTTCCGAACTTGCTTTCGTACTGCTTGCGAACCACGGCGCGGTACTGCTCCTGCGTGATGCCGAACTCCTTGAGCAACGTGCTGACGCGGAAGAATGCGCCCAGAAAGGCGTTGCCCTGCATGCGCAATTGCAGGTCGCCGCGGTCGGTGGCCTTTTTGGCGATTTCAAAACCGGGCAACGTAAAGACGCGAATCTTCTTGTCGATGATCTGCTTGCGCGCCCACAGCGGCAACTGTTCCCAGGCCTGCTCGCCCTGCTGATCGGACTCCCAAACCAGCGAGCCGCCCTCGGCCATGCCGTCGAGTGGATTGGTGTGGGTGAAGGCCTTGGGATCGCAGCAGAGAACCACGGTCACGTGGCGCAGATCGCAGTTGACGCGAATGCGATCTTTGGCGGCAACCATAAAATACGCGGTCGGCGCGCCCTTCTTCTCCGAGCCGTACTTGGGATTAGCGCTGACGTGGATCACTTCCTTGGGATGGCCGAGGGCATCGCGCCCCCCATCGCGTTCAAAGATCAGATCGTTCAGGTCGCCCAGAATAGCGCCCAGATTTTTGCCGGTGGTGATGGCTCCCCAGCCTCCGATGGAGTGGAAGCGCACGGCGACCGCGCCCTCGGGCAGCAGCGACGGAGTTTCATCGGCGATGACCGCGTAGGGATGGTCGACGCCCAGTACGAAGAATGAGACGCCATCCACGGCGCGCTTGCCATCCTTGCGGGCGCGTCCAGCGGTGGCGAATTCGTAAGCGCCGATAATATGCTCGGGGCGAAAGTCGCGCGAGCCGAGGCCGTAGCTGCCGCCGTAAATCTTCGGGACTTCAGCGAGCGAAATCCTGGGCAGTCCATCAACGCCCTGCACGGCTTTGGAAAACGCGGTGCGAATATCACGGCCCAGCGGGTTGTCTCCGGCCATGGCCTCGTCGGTACGCTCCAGAATAATGACGCTCTTCTTGCCCTTGAGTGCGTCCACAATAGCGGCTTCGGGGAAGGGGCGAATCACGTTGACATGGATGGAGCCCACACTGGCTTTGCGCGTCTGGCGCAGGTAATCGACTGCGGCCTCGATGTTTTCCGCCGCCGAGCCAAGCGAGACAAAGACCGTCTCGGCATCCTCCGTTTTGTACTTGCTGATAAGCCCGTAGCTGCGGCCGGTCAGCTCGGCGAATTGCTGGTAAGCGTCTTCGAGGAACTTGAGAATCGGCTCGGCAAAGTTGTTACGCCGCGCCACCACGCCCTGCATGTAGTGTTCCTGGTTCTGAACCGGGCCGAGCAGAACAGGGTTCGTCAGGTCAATCATCCTGGGCACACGGCGGCGCGTGGGGCCGAACAAAGTGCGCTGCGCCTCGGTGGGACAGTCGATGATGTCGGCCGGCGAACCGAGGAACTCGCGAATCAGCCCGGACTCGTGCTTGTAGAAGGTGCGCTCCAGGTGCGTAGTGAGGAAGCCGTCCATGATGTTCATGCCGGGGGTGAGCGAGAGTTCGGTCACGCGGCGCAGGATGAGAGCCTGGTCGGCGGCCTGCTGCGCGTCCTTGCCGAAGAGCATGATCCAGCCGGTGTCGAGCGCGCCGTAAATGTCGTCGTGGCCGCAATGCACGTTGAGGGCTTGCTTGGTCAGCGCGCGCGCGCCCACCTCCAGCACCATCGTCGAGGCTTTTCCGGGCGCGTGGTAGTACTGCTCCACGCCGTAGACCACGCCCTGGCCGGAGGTGAAGTTCACCACTCGCTTGCCGCAGACCGAGTGAGCAATCGCCCCGCCCTGGGCCGCATGTTCGCCCTCCGTTTCAATGGCGATGGTATTTTGCCCGAAGACATTTAAGTGGCCTTCAGCATAGGCCTGCTGGAAAAGCTCGCCGCCCTCCGTGGAAGGCGTAATCGGATAGAAGACGCCGGCGTCGGCGATCCGCGTCTCGGTGTGATACGAGACCAGCTGATTTCCGTTGGCAGTAACCCGAATGCCGGGATAGCGAGCAGCAACTGTCATGAATTCCTCTCCGTGATTCCAGGTCTTGTGATGTCAATCTCTTTGGCGCGCGATAAGAGATCGGCTCGATGGACGGGCTCCGGTCTTGGTGATCTCCATAGGCCGCACAACGGACCTGCAATCCGCCGGGGAAAGCAGCCTAATCTCTAGTATGCACTCAGAGGAGGGGAACATTGTTCCACATTGTGAGATTGCGTCCTTCCTCGAAGTATGAATTGCATCACCTACTCCTGATGCCAAAATGGGCAGTGACGGCGGTTGGCATATCCGATGCTGGCTGTCTATTAGATGCGCGGCTGTCGCGCACGACTCCTGTGCAATCTGACCTTCCATGTGGAGTTTTCAGGCTTTACCATGGCGGAGAGGATTTTTCCGCGATGAAATCTGTTTGGAAGTTGCGTTACCTTCGTTTTGCCTGTCTGGCCTTCCTTGCCGCCTTCACGCTTTTAGCAGGTCGGGCCACTGCCCAGACTACCGCTCAAGCCGCCCAGATTGCCTCCAGCCTGCCATCCGAGTTGCAGGCGGTGATCGAACGGCTCTCGGGTCTTCGCGAGCTGCCCGACGGCGCCTGGAAGCTCCATGCGGGCGACCTGGCGCATGGCGAGGCCGTTAATCTCGATGAAAGCGGCTGGCAGACCATGGCCAAAGCCTCAAAGGCCCCCAAGGATGCAGTCTGGTTTCGCCAGACGTACCAGATTCCGGCCACGCTGAACGGCTACGACCTGACTGGCGCGCGCATCTGGTTCCAGTTCCACGCCGAAGCCAACGGCCCGATGCCGGAGATTCTTTACTTCAATGGCCGGCGCGTGGCCATGGGCGACGATCTGGAGCCGGTGGTGTTGTTTGACAATGCCAAACCAAGTGACAAGGTGACGGTGGCCGTCAAGCTGTTGCACACGGTAGACGATAAAAGTATCCGCGGAGCTACTTTGAAGATCGACTTCGCCGAGAATCGTCCTAATCCTGAGGATCTGCGCGAGGAGTTTTTGTCGGCGGTGCTGCTCCTGCCTAGCCTTGCGCCTGGTGATACCGGGAAGATGGACATGTTGAATGCGGCGATCCGTGCTGTTGATATCGCGGCGCTCGACCATGCTGAGTCGGGCAGTTTGATAACTAAATCGGAGTCGCAGTTCGAATTCGACACATCGCTCAAGACTGCACATATCCGTCTCGAAGCCCTCAAGTCACTCCTGCAACAAGCAACGCTCCATCTGACCGGCAACTCGCATATCGATGCGGCCTGGCTGTGGCCGTGGACCGAGACGGTGGACGTGGTCAAGCGGACGTTCGGGACGGCACTGCAACTGATGTACGAGTATCCCGAGTACACCTACACGCAATCGGCCGCGGCTTACAATGAGTGGCTCGCCGACAAGTACCCGGAGATGAACGCGGAGATTGCCCGGCGCATCAAGGAGGGCCGCTGGGAGATTGTGGGCGGAATGTGGGTCGAGCCGGACTTGAATATGCCCGACGGCGAATCGCTCGTCCGCCAGATCCTGGTGGGCAAGCGCTGGTTCAAGCAAGCCTATGGCGTGGACACGCGCATTGGCTGGAATCCGGATAGTTTTGGATACACGTGGCAGTTGCCGCAGATCTACAAGAAGAGCGGCATCGATTATTTTGTGACGCAGAAGATGAGCTGGTGCGACACCAACCAGTTGCCCTTCAAGTTTTTCTGGTGGGAGTCGCCGGATGGGTCGAAGGTGCTCACCTATTTCCCGCATGACTACGCCAACGACAACCTGAACCCGGTGCGGCTGGCGCGTGACTTCACAATTGCGCAGAAGCAAGCCACCGGGCTGCCGGGCATCATGGACCTCTACGGCATCGGCGACCACGGCGGCGGACCCACGCGGGCGATTCTCGACGAGGGATTTCATTGGGAGCAGCCGGGTCACGTGACGCCGAAGATCGAGTTCGGCACGGCGCAGAGTTATTTCTCGTTGCTCGAATATCAGATTGCGCCCGACAGCCCGGTGTGGAACTATCAATCGATTGCCAAGGGTTACACGCCTCCGCCGGCGATTCCGGGCAAGGTGAACATTCCCACATGGAAGAGCGAACTGTACTTCGAGTATCACCGCGGAGTGATGACCACGCAAGCCAATCACAAGCGCAACATGCGCGAGGCCGAGGTCGAGGTGCTCAATGCCGAAAAGTGGGCGTCGCTTGCTTGGGTCCTTGCCGGACGGGCGTACCCTTCCCCGGAGTTGACTGAAGACTGGAAGAAGGTGCTCTTCAACCAGTTCCATGATTTAGCCGCCGGCTCCGGCATCGGCGTGATCTACAAGGATGCACAGAAGGATTATGATGTGGTGCGGTTGTCGACGAATGAGATTGGGGCTGGCGCGCTGGCTCGTGTGGATGAGTCAATCAATACGCAGGACGAAGGGACTCCGATTGTTGTCTACAATCCGCTGGGGTGGGAACGTTCAGGTACGGTGAAAGTGAGAATCCAAGGCAAGGCGGCCAAATCATTTGAGGTTCCTCTGCTCGTAACGCATGTTCCTGCGCTCGGATATAAGGTCGAATATATCGGCGGCCGAAAGCACACTGACTACTTCGGTGGCTCCATGCCAGCTGAAAGCGGCAACCTGATCACGCTGGATACCCGCCGTGTGCATGTTGCCGTGGACAAGACGACCGGATGTATCACGAGCCTCTTTGAGAAGGCTACAAAATTTGAGTTAATAACAAACGGTGCCTGCGGCAACCAGCTTCAATTTTTCAAGGACACACCCAAAGACTACGACGCTTGGAACGTGGACCCAGGCACGCTGGATGCAGCCCCGGCAACGATTCCCAGGGCGGATTCCGTCGAGGTGATCAAGCCCTTCCTAGGTGCGGAGGCCATCCGCATCACATACCACAGGCAAGACTCAAAGTTTGTACAGACCATCTCCATTCCAGACGAGGCAGATTACATCGACATCGACAACGAGATTGACTGGCACGAGTCGCACGTTCTGCTCAAGACAGCCTTCCCGCTGGCAGCATCCGGGCCGTTTGCCACGTACGAGATTCCTTATGGGACCATCGACCGGGCAACAACGCGCAACAACAGTTGGGAGCAGGCGCAATTTGAGGTTCCGGCGATGCGCTGGGCCGATCTCTCCGGACCCGGACCGGACGGCAAGCAGCACGGCCTGAGCATTCTCAACCAGTCGAAGTACGGCTACGACGCCGTGGGCAACACGCTGCGGCTGACGTTGCTGCGCTCGCCCAAATGGCCCGACGCCGAGGCCGACATGGGCCACCATCATTTCCACTACGCGCTCTATCCCCACGCCGGAACGTGGAAGGAAGCGCTCACCGTGCGCAAGGGCTACGAGTACAACTACCCGCTCACCGCCGTCGTTACCACGGCTCATCCCGGCACGCTGCCTGCCTCGCACTCCTTCGCTTCGGTTGAACCGGAAAACGTCGTCCTGACCGCCGTCAAGAAGGCCGAGGACGCGAACGGCCTGATCTTCCGCGTGTATGAGTGGGCGGGAAAAGAAACGACCGCCGAGTTCCATGTGCCGCCGGGAGCAACCTCAGCCACCGTCACCAATTTGATGGAAACGCCGCAGGGTGAACCACTGCCCGTGACCGGCGATGTGGTGAAGGCGCCGATTCATCCCTATGAGATTCTGACCATCCGCGTGGATTACCCCAACGGCGGGCCGAAGCAGTAAAGATAAAGATCATCGTCTCCCAGGTCCCCAAATGCGAGGGACCTGGGGCACCCAGATTTAAGGAACATTTTGATCTATCTCGGCGTATAACAGGCTGGAGGGCGATTGTTATGAATCATAATTCGAAGCAAATCGCGGCAACCTTGGTAGTGAGCCTGGCGCTGGCGGCCGGAATGTCGGGATGCAGGATTCAAACGGAAAAGGGCCCCAACGGCGAGGACAAGAAAGTCCAGATCGATACGCCGTTTGGCGGCATCCATGTGAATACCGATCAAACCACGGCTGCCGATCTTGGCTTGCCGGTCTATCCGGGAGCCACACTGGTGAAGGGCGACGGCGAACACAAGTCGGCCGATGTGCATATGGGCTTTGGCGAGTGGCAGTTGCGGGTCAAGGCGGTCTCCTATCAAACGCCTGATTCCGAGGAGAAGGTCACCGCGTTCTACAAGAAGGCGCTGGGCCGCTATGGGAATGTGATTACCTGCCAGGACAACGCCCCAGTGGGCACGCCGACGATGACCACCGAAGGGCTAACCTGCGCCGAGGACGGAAAGAATAACAACGTGCACATCGACCATGGTGATTACCATTTTGGCAAGAGCGGCCTGGAGCTGAAGGCTGGCTCCAAACATCATCAGCACATCGTTGGCTTTGAGAGTCCCAGGTACAACCAAACTCGTTTTGCCCTGGTGGCGCTGGATTTGCCCGCCGAGATTGAGTCTGATTCAGAAAAGAGCGATTAGTGCCTGTTTCCGCTGCCGCGAATCGAAGCGTGGCTCCCGCCCGCCAGGGACCCACGTTCTGGCTGAGCGCCTGGCTCCCAGTTGCCGTGTGCATTGGCCTCATCGCGCTGGAATCGACGGAGTGGTTTGGCTCCAACCACACCAGCCATCCGCTGCGCTGGCTGTGGGAGGCACTCTTCGGGCCTGTCTCCAACGCACGTTGGGAGGTGATACATCATCTGATTCGCAAGTGCGGGCACTTTTTCGGCTATGGGACGCTGGGGGTTGTCTGGCTGCGCGCCTGGTGGATGACGCTGCCGCGCTCCCGCTTTTTTTCCGACGCGGACCTCGCGCTGCTGGGGACGGCGCTGGTGGCCAGTTTGGATGAGTGGCACCAGAGTTATCTGCCCAACCGCAGCGGATCTGTCTCGGATGTGCTGCTGGACTGCGCCGGCGCCATCGCGTTGATCTTGGCGGCCTACATTTATATGCGCATTTTGATGCCCGGGCGGCTGATCAGGACAGAATAGAAATTCGTCATATTGGTTTCAAACAAACACGGGCGCATCCCGCGAGGGGATGCGCCCGTTGGTGCAAATATGCCACAGAAAAGCTCCGCCTGGACGACCTGCCCTGAGCGCAGCCGAAGGGGCCAGCCCTATGCGGCCTCTTCTTTGACTTCTTCCTTGGCTTCTTCCTGCTTCGCTTCTTCCATCTGCTTTTCGAGTTCGGCGCGCTTTTTGGCCCTGATCTCGTCGCGCTTCTGGCGCTTGGCATCGAGTTGTTTTTCGGCGCCCAGCAGTTCGATAAAGGCCTTTTCGGCTCCATCGCCCTTTTGAAATCCTGTCCGGACGATGCGGAGGTAGCCGCCAGCGCGATCGCCGTAGCGCGGCGCCACGGTCTCGAAGAGCCGCTCGACGGACTCGTCGGTCATGAGAAAGCTGTGGGCCTGGCGGCGCGAGTGCAGATCGCCGTTCTTGCCCAGGGTGATCATCTTTTCAACCAGCGGGCGGACCGCCTTGGCCTTCGCCACGGTGGTCTCGATACGGTCTTCCACGATGACGGACGTGACCAGGTTGCGCAACAGGGCGCGACGGTGGCTGGTGTTGCGTCCGAGCTTGAATCCTGCATTGCGATGGCGCATGGTGAAACTCTCTTTCGATAACAGGTGTCAGAGATCAGAGATCAGAGATCAGCAGTCAGTCTGCGATGAAAAGCCGTGTCTGCGGATTCGTCGAGAACTGATCTCTGATCTCTGAACCCTGATCTCTGTATTAAAAATTCTCCGTCTCGGTGGGCAATTGCAGGTCCACCGAATCCAGCGGCTCATCCTCGTCGTCGTAGTGGCTGTAGCTGGCAGCCAGGGCGGTGGCGGGCGAAATGCTGGTGGGTCCGGGAACGGCATTGCCTTGCTCGTCAATCTTCATGCCCAGCGAGAGGCCCATCTGGGCGAGGATTTCCTTGATCTCGTTCAGGCTCTTGCGGCCGAAGTTTTTGGTCTTGAGCATCTCCGCTTCGGTCTTCTGCACCAGCTCGCCAATGGTTTGGATGTTGGCGTTCTTCAGGCAGTTGTAGCTGCGGACCGACAACTCCAGCTCTTCGACGGAGCGGTTGAGGTGGTCGTTGCGCAACATGATGCGGCCTTCCTCGCCACGCCCTTCTGCTTCGATCTCCTCCTCGAAGTTGATGAAGATGTTCATGTGGTCTTTGAGCAGTTTGGCGGCCAGGCCGACGGCGTCGGCGGGCAGCACGGCTCCGTTGGTCCACACTTCCATGGTGAGCTTGTCATAGTCGGTGATCTGACCGAGGCGGGCGGCTTCCACCACGTAGTTGACGCGCCGCACCGGCGAGTGGACCGAGTCCACGGGGATGAAGCCAATGCCCAGGTCAGCGTCAAAGTTTTTGTCGGCGGAGATATAGCCGCGTCCGCGCTTGAGGCGCATCTCCATATCCAGCTTGCCGCCTTCCGAGAGGGTGGCGATATAGACATCCTTGTCCAGGATCTCAACGTCGCCGTCGGCTTCAATCATGCCCGAAGTAACCACGCCGGGCTGGTCGGCGCGCAGATAGAGCACCTTGGGGCCTTCGCCGGCAAGCTTGAAGGGTACCTGCTTGAGATTCAGGATAATATCAGTTGCGTCCTCAACCACGCCGCTGATGGACTGAAATTCATGGAGCACGCCCTCGATGCGAATCGCGGTGACCGCGGCGCCCTCGATGGAACTCAGCAGGGTGCGGCGCAGGGCGTTGCCGATGGTGGTGCCAAAGCCGCGCTCAAATGGCTGGGCGCTGAACTTGCCGTATTGGTTGGTGAGCGTCTCGGCATCCACTGCCAGGCGCTTCGGTTTCTGAAATCCTCTCCACAACATATCTTTCTCTCGCTTCCCGCGCGGCATGTACGTCGCGATGCATTTTGCGGCGGCCGCGCAAGTTCTCCTTCTTATTGAGTTGTCAGTGATCAGTGGTCAGTGATCAGTCAAAAACCCTAACGGGCAATTACTGACCACCGAACACTGACCACTGTTCACTGCTACTTCGAATACAGTTCGACAATGAGCTGCTCGTTGATGGGCAGGTTCACGTCCTGGCGCTTGGGCAAATGGAGCACGCGGCCCGAAAGATTCTCGAAGTTTGCTTCCAGCCATGCGGGCACGGGATTCTGCGCGGCAAATTGCGCGCCCTGCTCGATAATGGCCATCTTCCTGGCGTGATCGCGAATCTTGATTTCGTCGCCCGCGTTCACCTGGTAGGAGGGAATATTAACCTTGCGGCCGTTGACCTCGACGTGGCCGTGACGAACGACCTGGCGGGCCTGGCGGCGCGAGAGGGCAAAGCCCAGCCGGAAGGCCACGTTGTCCAGGCGGCGTTCCAACTGCTGAATCAGCAGCTCGCCGGTGACGCCGGTAGCCTTGTTGGCCTTTTCATAGTACTCGCGGAACTGGCTTTCCAGGGTGAAGTACATGCGCTTGGCCTTCTGCTTTTCGTGCAGTTGCAGGCCGTAGCCCACAATCTTGGCCTTGCGGTCTTTGCCGTGCTGCCCCGGCGGAAAGTTGCGCTTCTCCAGCGGGCAGCGGTCAGAGGTGCATTTAGCACCCTTCAAAAAGAGTTTGGTTGCCTCGCGACGGCAGAGGCGGCAGACTGCTCCGGTATAACGTGCCATTTCATCTCCTGACTTCGGATGTCGGCCGGTTTACGTCTCCGGAGGAGATTTCATCCCGGCCCGGGTTAATTTGAAAGTGTGAGTGTGAAGTGTGAGTGTGGTTGCTTCTCCCACTTCACACACATGCACACTCACACTCACACTCACACTGTTCTTACACTCTGCGCCGCTTCGGTGGACGGCAGCCGTTATGCGGCACCGGCGTCACGTCGCGGATGGTGCGCACCTCGATGCCGGCGGCAGCCAGGGCGCGGATAGCCGACTCGCGGCCCGAACCCGGGCCGGAGACGCGCACATCGACCGCGCGCACGCCATGATCGCGAGCCATGCCGGCCGCGGTCGTGGCCGCCTGCTGCGCCGCGAAGGGCGTTCCCTTGCGCGAGCCGCGGAAACCCAGCGAACCGGAACTCTTCCAGCTCAACGTGTTGCCCACCTGGTCGGTGATGGTAATGATGGTGTTGTTGAATGTGGCCTGCACGTACGCAATGCCAAACGGCACGTTCTTGCGTTCGCGCTTTTTGAACTTCTTGGTTTTGCCAGTCTTGCCGGCCGCAGGCTTGCCCGCTCCTGCAGTCTTCTCTGCTTTTGCCATTAGGTTTTACCCGTCGCTTTCTTCTTGCCGGCAATCGTGCCCTTGCGCGGGCCCTTGCGTGTGCGGGCGTTGGTGTGGGTGCGCTGTCCGCGAACCGGCAGACCACGCCGGTGACGCGTGCCGCGATAGCTCTGAATATCGATCAGGCGCTTGATGTGCATCTGGACGTCCTTGCGCAGGTCGCCCTCGACGTTTCCTTCGTCCTCGATCACCTGGCGGATACGGTTGACCTCGTCCTCGCCCAGGTCCTGGACCTTCTTGAAAGCGTCAACATTCGCCTTCTCCAGAATCTTGAGCGCGCGGGGATGCCCGATGCCAAAAATGTATGTGAGCGCGATGCGTGCCTGCTTGTTGCGGGGCAGATCGACGCCAGCAATACGTGCCATTGAAGATTCCTTTATTCCTACGGTTGTGTGCCCCCGGCCTCAGCCGGTTCGCACGGGTTAAGCGGTTGACTCCAGAGGTTCATCGCAAGCCTTGATTCAAGCTAACTAGCCTCTTTACAGTTCTCAGTTCTCAGTTCTAAGTTCTAAGTTCTCAGTTCTCAGAAAAAACTCTCTGTGATCTCGTCTTTCACTGACAACTGATAACTGACTACTGAAAACTGTCTTGGAGCTTTCCGCGTTTGCCAGCCTCCAATTAGCCCTGGCGCTGCTTGTGCTTTGCGTTTTCGCAGATCACCCTGACCACCCCGTGGCGGGTGATGACCTTGCACTTGACGCAAATCTTTTTGACCGATGCACGGACTTTCATTGCTTTTGTTGCCCTTCTCCGCGCATCTGTTGACGACGCGGTTGTTTTCTTAACTCTCAGCCTTCATCTCAGCACGAAAAGCTGTTGGCTGATAGCTGACAGCTTACTTGTAGCGGTAAACAATCCGCCCGCGATTCAGATCGTAGGGACTCAACTCCACGGCCACGCGATCGCCGGGCAGAATGCGGATGAAGTTCTTGCGCATCCTTCCCGAGACATGGGTCAGAGCCTCGTGATTGTTCTCGAGCTTGACCTTGAACATGGCATTGGGCAGCGTCTCGGTGACCACCGCCATTACCTCAATCGCATCTTCTTTCGACAAACCGCATCCACTTCCGCCGGTGCGCTGGTGCCCAACCGGCCTGTAATCCCGAGCGTGCTACTCGGTTAAGATTCTCGCTCCGGTAGCGGTCACCGCCACCGTGTGCTCAAAATGAGCGCTCATACTTCCATCCGCAGTGACTGCCGTCCAGCCGTCGCCCAGAACCATGACGTCCGGCCCGCCCGCATTCACCATGGGCTCGATGGCGATTACCATGCCGGCGCGCAGTTTCATGCCCCGTCCGGCTTCGCCAAAGTTCGGCACCTGCGGATCTTCGTGCATTTGGGCGCCGATGCCGTGGCCCACAAAATCCCGCACCACCGAAAACCCCGCGGCTTCAACCACCTTCTGCACCGCGAAGCCTACATCCCCCAGCCTTGCCCCCGGTTTCACCGCCGCAATCGCCGCATGCAAAGACGCTTCGGTCACCTCGACCAGCCGCGCCGTTCTGGGGTCGATCTTGCTGCCTACCGGCACGGTGATGGCCGCGTCGCCGCAGTAGCCGTCCACGAACGCCCCATAGTCGACCGAAACGATCTCCCCTTCCTTGAGGATCCGTTTGGCCGACGGAATGCCATGCACGACTTCGCTGTTGACCGAAGTGCATAGCACGCAGGGAAAGCCGTGGTAGCCCTTGAAGGCCGCCCTGGCGCCCAGTTTCCTGGTGCGCGCCTCGGCCGCCTTTTCCAGATCCAGCGTGGTGGCGCCCGGCTTAACCAGGCTCCGTACCAGATCGAGCACCTCGCGAACCACCTGGCCCGCGTGGCGCATCTTCTCGATCTCACTGGACGACTTCAGTATTACCGCCACTTGCCCAGCTTTCAGCTATCAGCTAACAGCTAACAGTTTTCCGTTGCCGCCAGAACCGGCTAACATCTGTTAGCTGACTACTGTTAGCTGTCAGCTAGTTTTCTTACGCGCAAAAACCACCGTTCGGCTGCGCTACTGGCGCAACCGCTCGACGGCGGCAACAATTCCGGCCGCAATCTCCGCTACCGGCCGGTCCCCATCCACTTCCGCAAAGCGCCCCATAGCCCGGTAGTGCTCGACCACCGGCGCGGTCGAGGCCGCATAAGCGCGCATGCGCTCCTCGAAAACCTTCTCCGTGTCGTCGGCTCGCTGGACCAGCGCGGCGCCGTCCACGTCACAAACGCCATCTTTCCTCGGAGGCTTGCCATGGACGTTATAAATGCTCTGGCAGACAGGGCAATTCCTGCGCCCCGTAATACGGCGCAATAGTTGATTATATTCCACTTGGATGCTGACAGCAACCACCGGAAGCCCCCCGGCCTGCGCCGCCAGGCGCTCGTCGAGCCAACCGGCTTGCGGCAAAGTGCGCGGGAAACCGTCCAGAATGTAGCCGTTAGCCGTATCCGGCTGGGCGAGCCGCACGGCAACCATCTGGTTAACCAGCGAGTCGGGGACCAGCTCCCCGCGGCCCATGATCTCCTTGGCTATCCGTCCCAACTCGGTTCCCTGGGCCACATTGCCGCGGAGCAGGTCGCCGGTGGAGATCTGCGGAATCCCCCAGATTTTCACCAATTCCTTGGCCTGCGTGCCCTTGCCCACGCCCGGCGCTCCCAGCAAAAGAATGGGGCCGGGAGGGGTCTTCCGACCCGTCTCACGGCCCTGTTGAACTTGAGTTCCAGAAGAAGACATTACCAGGTTTTCCTTCCGCGTATGCGACCGGAGCGCGGGGAAAAGCCGTCATAATGGCGCATGATCAGCTGCGATTCGATCTGGTTGACGGTATCCATGGCCACACCCACCACAATCAGCAGCGAGGTGCCGCCAAAGTAGAAGTTGACCCCTAAGCCATGCGTGGTCCAGGCCGGCAGGCTCTCGAAAAAGCGCCCGATGAGCCACACCTTGTCGAAACGAATACCGGAGATCAGGAAGGTGGGCACCAGCGAAATGATGATCAGATAAATGGCGCCGACCAGCGTGATGCGGGTCAAAATGTCGTTGATGAAATCAGATGTCCGTTTGCCGGGGCGGATGCCCGGTATGAACGAGCCTGACTTGCGGAAGTTGTCGGCAATATCGTCCGGCTTCATCACGATAGAGATGTAGAAGTAGGCGAAGAAGATGATGGCCAGGATGTAGAGCAGCTCGTACCACGGATAGCCGGGCATCAGCGCATCGAAGAGGGGACGCCAAAAGGGGCTGTTGTTTACAAAATCGGTCTGCCGGAGCATCATCGGCGCGGAGAGGATGGAGGCCGCGAAGATGACCGGCATGACTCCGCCGGAGTTGACCTTGAGGGGCAGGTGGCTCGCCTGGCCTCCCATCATGCGGCGGCCGACGATGCGCCGCGCGCTCTGGATGGGGATGCGCCGCTCGCTGCGCTCGACAAAGACAATGAAGGCCACCACCGCCGCCATGCCCGCCACCAGCAACAGCACCGCAACGATGGTGAACGAGCCCCACTGATTGGTCTGGACCTTCTCGTACAGGTCCATTACGCCACGGGGCAGGCCGGCAACAATGCCGGTGAAGATCAGCAGGCTCATGCCGTTGCCGATGCCGCGCTCGGTAATCTGCTCGCCCAGCCACATGATGAAGGCCGTGCCGGTGGTCAGCGTCAGCACCGTCATCAGATCGAAGCCGATGCCCGGATTGAGCACCATGTGACCGCTGGTGAGCATGAAGGCGATGCCGACCGACTGAATCGCGGCCAGAATCACGGTCATATAGCGGGTCCATTGCGTGATCTTGCGCCGGCCCAGCTCGCCTTCTTTCTGGATGCGCGCCAGCGGCTCGTAGACCACGGTAAGCAACTGGAAGATGATCGAGGCCGTGATGTAGGGCATGATGCCCAGGGCGAAGATGGTCATGCGGCGCAGGTTGCCGCCGCCGAACAGGTTCATCAGGCCCAGAGCAGAGCCGCCTTGCTGGTCGAAGAGCCGCTCCAGCATCTTGGTGTCTACGCCCGGCGTGGGTATCCACGCGCCCAGGCGGTAAATGGCCAGAATTCCGAGCATGAACAGCACCCGCTTGCGCAGATCGGGAATCCGGAAGATATTGGCGAATTTCTCAAACATTTCTGCCATTGTTAGTTATCCGCTTCAGGCGTTTCCGCCGCTTGAATCTTTGCCACTGCTCATCTTACCCGTGCACAGCCTTGCGTGTCGCCCATTGACCTGCACTAAGCCGCCGCCGGCGCAGCCTCGCCGCCCAGCACCACGGCCTTGCCGCCGGCTTTTTCAATCTTCTCCGCCGCCGACTTGGAAAACTTGTGCGCGTGAATGGTGAGCGCTTTGGTCAGCTCGCCGGAGCCGAGAATCTTGATCAGCGCCTTCTTGCTCGAGGCTAGGCCCAGCTTCTTGTAGTCGTCCACAGTGACTTCGGTAAGGTTAAGGCCCTCGATGTGCTCCACCAGCCGGTCCAGATTTACCACCGTGTACTCGGTGCGGAAGATGTTGGTAAAGCCGCGCTTGGGCAGGCGGCGGTGCAGCGGCATCTGGCCGCCCTCAAAGCCGCGCATCATGCTGACGCCGGAACGCGAACCCTGGCCCTTGTGGCCGCGGGTCGCGGTCTTGCCCATGCCGGATCCCATGCCCCGGCCCACGCGCTTGCGCCCGGTATTGGCTTTCCTGGGCGCGCGCAGATTCGATAGATTTCGTGTTGCCATTTTTCCCTCGCTGTAGCGCCGAACAGACTTGTGGCAGCCCTGCCGACTCGCGTAAAAGCAGTTGTCAGTTTTCAGTTCTCAGTTCTCAGCTTCGAGCAGTTTTTAACTACAACTTAGAACTGACAACTGTGAACTGAGAACTAGCTTTCCAGTATCCTCACCAAATGCGGAATAGCCTTGACCATGCCGCGGATTGATTCATTATCCACGCGCTCGACGATCTGGTTGAGCCGCGTAAAGCCCAGGCCCTTGACCACCAGCTTGTGCTTGACGGGCGTGGAGTTTTTCGAGCGGTAGTACTGAATGCGTATCATCTTTGTTTTCACCATGGCTTAGAGCTCCTCCGCCGTCTTGCCGCGCATGTTGGCCACTTCGGCCCGGTCGCGCAACTGCAACAGGGCATCGAAGGTGGCCTTGACGACGTTGTGAGGGTTGGGCGAGCCAATGCTCTTGGTGAGCACGTTCTGCACCCCGGCCGAGGTCATCACCGCGCGCACCGCGCCGCCGGCTATTACGCCGGTGCCTTCGGGGGCCGGCTTCAGCAGCACCTGCCCGGCGCCGTAACGGCCCAGAACCAGATGCGGAATTGTGGTCTCGGTCAGATGAACATGTATCAGGTTCTTCTTGGCCGCCTCAATCCCCTTGCGAATTGCCTGAGGAACTTCCTTGGCCTTGCCAGAACCGTGGCCCACCACGCCCGCCAGGGCGTCGCCTACCACCACCAGCGCAGCAAACGACATATTCTTGCCGCCCTTGACCACCTTGGTCACGCGATTGATGGAGACCACCTGATCCTTCAGGTTGTACTGGTTTGCATCGAGTTTCTTCTTCAACATCGTCATTGCTCTCTCGTCTCTTCGTTAGCTGTCAGCTTTCAGCTATCAGCTCTCAGTTATCAGGTTTCAGTTCTCAGCATTCCAGTATTCGCAACCAATAAGCTGACGGCTGAAAGCTGACTGCTGATCGCTGCATTTAGAACTCCAGCCCTGCCTCGCGGGCCGCATCGGCCAGCGCCTTGATGCGCCCGTGATAGAGGTAGCCGCCGCGATCAAAGACCACCTTCTTGATGCCCTGCTTGATGGCCAGCTCGGCCACCGCCTTGCCGATCTCCTTGGCCGAGGCCACGTTGCCGCCGGTCTTCATCTTGATGCTCGAGGCCGAGACCAGCGTCTCGCCCTTCTGGTCGTCGATCACCTGCGCGTAGATGTGGTTCAGCGAGCGGTAGACGTTCAGCCGCGGCCGCTGTGCGGTGCCGGCCATCTTGCGGCGAATGCGCTGATGAATGCGCTGGCGAATTTCGTTTCTCTTGTTCTGCTCGATCATGTTCTCTCTCACCTATCAGCGGAGCCGCCCTGCGGCCCCGTTCGGTTGTGTTCAGTTGTCAGTTCTCAGTTCTCAGTTTTCAGTTAGCCGGGTTTCTACTGACAACTGAGAACTGACAACTGTGAACTTTATTTAGCGCCCGTCTTGCCGGCCTTCTTCTTCAGCCTCTCGTTGCTGTAGCGCACGCCCTTGTTCTTGTACGGATCGGGCTTGCGCAGCGAACGCATATCGGCTGCCACCTGGCCCACCTTCTGCCGGTCGACGCCGGTGATGGTCAAATGCAACTGCTTGGGGTCGATGGCTACGTCGATACCCGTGGGCAGAGGAACCTCAATCGGGTGCGAGTAGCCCAGCGTGAAAACCACCGTGCCCTTGCCCTTCAACTCGGCGCGATAGCCGATGCCCACAATGTCCAGTTCCTTCTGCCAGCCCTTGGTGACGCCATGAACCGCGTTGGCTATCAGGGAGCGCGTCAATCCGTGCATCGCTGCCTGGCTGTCATTCTCGCGGTTGACGTGCAGCATGCCGTCCTTGGTCTCCAGCGTAATGCCGGGAGCAATCAGCGCCGAGACCTTGCCCTTGGGCCCCTCGACCAGAACCGTGTTGCCCTCGACCTTGTACTTGACGCCCGCGGGCAGCGGGATCGGTTTCTTTCCAATACGCGACATCGAATCGATCCTTCATCTGGCTTGCGAGTCCCTGTGAGGCAGTTCTCAGTTGTCAGTTTTCAGTTCTCAGTTGACAGCTTTAACACCCCAAGTTCCACTGCAGCCTGTAAAACAGTTCTCAGTTTCCTGTTCGTATTTCTCAGGAATCAGTTTTTGACTGAAAACTGAGAACTGACAACTGAGAACTGCATTACCACACTTCGCACAGCAACTCTCCGCCCACGCCCTCGCGGCGCGCCTGGCGGCCGGTCATCACGCCCTTGGGCGTGGTGAGAATCGAGATGCCCAGTCCGCCCTGGACGCGTTTGATCTCGTCGCGGCCGATGTATACGCGGCAGCCGGGACGCGAGATGCGCGCGAGATCCCGAATGGCAGCTTCCTGGCCGCCGTACTTCAGGTACACGCGCAGCACCAGCTTGCCTTCCTCTTCCTGGGTCTTGTAATTCGAGATGTAGCCCTCCTCCTTGAGGATGCGGGCGATCTCGGTCTTCAGCTTGGAAGCCGGTACATCCAGCTTCTGGTGACGCGCCCGGATCGCATTCCGGATTCGCGCCAGAAAATCGGCTACTGGGTCAGTCAAACTCATTCCTTCTCCTTCATTCCCCGTTCGCTCCCTTGATTCAGGAGAACCTGCGGAAATGTCTACGACAGTTGTCAGTTATCAGTTATCAGTTCTCAGTTACCGGCTTTCAATCTTCTAAGCCGTCTGTCAGTCATACGAAAATAACTGACAACTGAGAACTGACAACTGAGAACTTACTCGCTACCAGCTCGACTTGATGACGCCGGGGATCTCTCCCTTGAGCGCCAATGCGCGGAAACACAAGCGGCAGACGCCGAACTTGCGCAGAAACCCGCGCGGCCGCCCGCAAAGCTGGCACCGGTTGTGCTTGCGGCAGCTGAACTTCGGCTTCCGCGCGTCCTTCACTCTTTTTGCAGTCGTCATATCTCTCTTATCCCCTTACGCGCCCTGCCGGAAAGGCATGCCGAAGGCCCGCAGCAGCGCCCTTGCCTGGTTGTCGTCCTTGGCCGTGGTCACAATAGTGATGTTCATGCCCTTCATCTTCTCCACTTTGGAGTAATCAATCTCCGGGAAGATCAGCTGGTCGCGCAATCCGAGCGTGTAGTTGCCGCGCCCGTCAAAACTCTTGGTGGAAAGGCCGCGGAAATCCCTTACGCGCGGCAACGCCGTCGAAATCAGCCGGTCCAGAAACTCATAGGCCTTCTCGTTGCGCAGCGTCACCATGGCGCCAATCGACATGCCCGCCCTCACCTTGAAGGCGGCAATCGACTTCTTCGCCTTGGTGGTCACCGGCTTCTGCCCCACAATCGCCGTCAGGTCGGCCACCAGCGGGTCCAGCAGCTTGGTGTTCTGCGTGGCCTCGCCCAGGCCCATGTTGACGACGATCTTCTTCAGCTCCGGAACCGCCATCGGATTATCAAGCCCCAGCTCCTTTTGCAAAGCCTGCTTGATCTCCTTGTGATACTTCTCTTTCAGCCTTGCTGCCATAATTCTTTGCTCTCTTTCTTCCGGTCTCGGATTGACCCCTAGGCCGTTTACCGTTGCGGAAGTGCTTGCCGCACGGGCGGAGATTTTTCATTCCGTGCCGCTCTGATTCTTCAGTGAACAATTCACTTCTTCACTTGTTCACTTCTTCACTGCGGTTCCTACTTCTTCGTCGGCAGCGTCTGCCCGCACTTCTTGCAGATGCGAACCCTGAAGCCGCCTTCAGCCTTTGTACTTGCGCGCGCCGGGCCGCAGTTGGGGCAGATCAACTGGACATTGGAAACATCAATGGGCGATTCCTGCTCAGCGATGCCGCCCTTGGTCCGCTGCCCCCGCTTGCTGGAAACCGTTTTCTTGACCACGCGCACATGTTCCACGAGTACCGTGCCCTCGTCGGGAAAGACGCGCAGCACGCGGCCTGTCTTGCCGCGGTCCGCGCCCCTGAGAACCTTGACCGTATCATTGCGATGAATATTCAAACTCGGCATCTTCTCTCCTACACCACTTCCGGCGCCAGCGAAACAATCTTCAAAAACTTCTTCTCGCGCAATTCGCGGGCCACCGGCCCGAAGACGCGCGTGCCCACCGGCTCGTGAGTATCATCGATCACCACGGCGGCGTTTTCGTCAAAGCGGATATAGGTTCCGTCGCGCCGGCGATGCTCCTTGCGCGTGCGCACAATCACCGCTTTCACCACCTTGCCCTTCTTGATGGTGCCGTCGGGCGAGGCTTCCTTGACCGCGGCGGTCACGACGTCGCCCAGGCCTGCCTTCTTGCCCAGTCCGCCGCCCAGCGGCAGAATCACTTGCAACTTGCGCGCGCCGGAGTTATCGGCCACCGCGAGCATGGTTCTCATTTGCACAGCCATGGATTCTTCTCCTTACCCGCTCTACGCGCTAGTTGGCGATCTTGACTTCGGTATCGAGCGCCACGTCCTCGAATTGGCCGAGGGCCGAGCGCCGCACAATTTCTTCCAGAGTCCACCGCTTCAGCTTGCTCAGCGGACGGGTCTCGCGGATGCGCACCACGTCGCCCAGCCGCGCCGAACTCTGCTCGTCGTGGGCATAAAACTTCTTGGTCGAGCGTACGATCCGTTTGTACTTGGCGTGGGCCTTGCGCATCTCGACCGCGACCACGATGGTTTTCTGCATCTTGGTCGAAACCACCTGGCCGACCTTCTCGTTGCGCCGCGCGCCTGTTGCCGCCGGCGCTTGTACTGCCTCTTGAGTCGCCTTCATTTAGCGCGCTCCCTTCTTGCTGTCCGCGGCCGCTTCAGCAGCGGCAGCATCCTTCGCCGCCCCGCGAATACCCATCTCCCGCTCCCTGGCCACGGTCTTGATCTGTGCGATCTCCTTGCGCATCTGGCGGAGCTTCTTCACCCCGTCGTTCTGCCCCATCGAGACCTGAAAGCGAAGCCGGAACAGTTGCTCAGAGGTGGTCTTCTCCTGGTGAGCCAGTTCTTCGTCGCTCAAATTGCGAATCTTTTCGAGTTCCATTGTGTTTCTCTCCAACCAGCTGCCAGCGTTTAACCGCCAGCTCCCAGATTGTTCTTCGTAAACCGTCTTCACTTGCGGCTCCCAACGGGAAGCTGGCAGCGAAAAGCTGTCCTACTTAGCTTTGGCCGCTTGCACAACTGTATCCGCGCCCGGCCGTGCCACAAATTTCGTCAGCAGAGGCAGTTTGTTTGACGCCAGGCGCATGGCTTCTTTCGCGGTCGCCAGGTCCACGCCTTCCATCTCGAACAAAATCTTGCCCGGCCGCACCACCGCGACCCAGTGATCCAGCGCGCCCTTGCCCGAGCCCATGCGGACTTCGGCCGGCTTCTTGGTAATGGGCTTATCCGGGAACAGGCGCAGCCAGATCTTGCCGCCGCGCTTAATGAAGCGGGTCATGGCGATACGGCTGGCCTCGATCTGCCGGTCGGTGATGTAGCCGCACTCCATGACGCGCAGGCCATATTCACCAAACGAAATCGCGGAGCCGCGCCAGGCCTTGCCTCTCCTCTTGCCCTTCTGCTGCTTGCGAAACTTCACCTTCTTTGGCATCAACATAACGAAAACCCTCAAAAAAGCAGCTGACAGCCTACAGCTAACAGCTAACAGTTTTCTTTCTCTCGGCCATCCAGCTGTCAGCTGTTAGCTGTCAGCTGATAGCTGCTCTTAAAACACCGACGTGCCTACCGGCGGCGCCTGACGATTCTTCTGCTCGTAGATGTCGCCGCGATAGATCCAGGTCTTGACGCCGATCACGCCGTAGGTAGTGTTGGCCTCGGTGAAACCGTAGTCGATGTCGGCGCGCAGCGTGTGCAGCGGCAAACGGCCCTGCAAATACCACTCCGAGCGGGCAATCTCGTTGCCGTTCAGCCGGCCCGAAACCCTCACCTTGATTCCCTTGCAGCCGAAGCGCAGCGCCGAGTCCACACTTTTTCTCATAGCTCGGCGGAAGCTGACCCTCTTTTCCAGTTGCAGCGCGATCGCCTCGGAGACCAGTTGCGCGTCCAGCTCCGGCTTGTTCACCTCGATGATGTCGATGAACACGTCGCGATTGGTGCGCTTGCCCAGATCCGTCTTGAGCTTCTCGATCTCCGCGCCCTTGCGGCCAATCACGATGCCCGGTCGGGCGGTGCGGATGAGAAAGCGCAGCTTGTTGCCCGGCCGCTCAATCTCCACCGAACTGACGCCTGCGGCCTTTAGCTTGTCGCGCAGCTCCGCCTTGAGTTTCACGTCCTCGACCAGGAGCTTGTCAAAGTCGCGCTCAGAGAACCAGCGCGAACGCCACGGCTTGTTCACTCCCAGCCGGAATCCGTAAGGATGGACCTTCTGTCCCATGCTATTTCCCTCAAAA